>WNGG01000967.1_pt1 | contig 71792 bp, 55 predicted proteins | sample 5400661 | NCBI WGS metagenome assembly WNGG01 (sample SAMN13153372, study PRJNA577476) | soil metagenome | isolation source: 100 cm soil or saprolite under Garry oak tree replicate 1 | place: USA:California | collected 2016-06-15
CTCGTCAGGTGATTCTTCACCGTGCCCACGGTGATGACCAGGTGATCAGCAATCTCTTTGTTGCTGGCTCCCTGGCCGAGCAGGCGCAGGATCTCCAGTGCGCGTTCGGAGAGCGGCTCGATCAAGGGTTGAGATGAGGAAGGCCGATGGGGGGACAGGCGCGCGAACTCAGCAATGATCTTGTTCACAAGGGAAGGCTCTAAGAAGGACTCGCCACGCGCGACCCCGCGGATGGCCTCGACCAGTTTTTCCGAGGGGACATCTTTGAGCAGATAGCCGACCGCTCCTGCGCGCAGGCCTTCAAACACGTCCTCGTCGTCGTCGAAGGTGGTTAGCACAAGCACTTTGATGGTAGGATGCGTGCTCTTCTGGCGGCGGGTCGCCGCCACGCCGTCCAGGATGGGCATGTGCAGGTCCATCAGGATGATATCCGGGGTGAGGACAGCCGCCAGGTGCAGCGCCTCTTCCCCATGGCGAGCCTCTCCCACCACCTGCAGGTCGGGCTGCACGGAGAGCAGGGTATGCAGGCCTTCGCGGAACAAAGCCTGGTCATCGACAATCAGGATGCGAATAGGAGTGCTCATAGCGGGAGCTCCACTTCTAAGAGGAAGCCCGCACCCGGGGAACTGGCCGTGCGGAGCTGGCCGCCCAGGGTCTTGACTCGCTCACGCGCGCCGAGCAGCCCGAAGCCGTCTGTGGTGCCCAGAGCCCCGACACCATTGTCCTGCACGCGTAAGCGCACCATATGCCCCTCGGTCCCTTCGGTCCCGTCGAGGATGAGGTCGACGTGGGTGGCATGCGCGTATTTGCGCACATTGGTGAGTCCTTCCTGTGCAATGCGATACAAGGCGAATTTCACCGGGGACGAGAGTGGGGGCAACGCGCCAAGCACGAGGAGCGTAGTTGGCACGCCCGCTGCCTGCGACTCCCGTACCACATCTGCCAGTGCCTCTGGCAAGGAGCGGTTCTCGGTGGGCAAGGTGCGCAGCGCGGCAACGGACTCCCGAATTTCGCCCAATCCGTCCCGTGCGAGCTTCTGCGCTTGCTCAAGGGCGTTGCGGGCACGCGTGGGATCCACGTCCAGTATGGCACGTGCCGCCTCAAGCTGTACATTGATGGTGGTGAGATAATGCCCCAGGTTATCATGGACCTCCCGCGCCAGGCGGTTGCGTTCGGCGACCGTCGCCAGCGTTTCGATGTGCGCGGCATCCTCGCGTAAACGCTGGTGCGCTTCGCCGAGTGCTTGATGCGCTTGTGCTTCACGCATCACGGCTTCCGTAAAGACGACCACGAAGACACACAAGGCCAGCATCGGGAGCACGATCAGGAGGATGGAATCCCAGGTGTCACCGACCCGCCAGTCCACGAAGCCGAGCACTAGCAGCAACAGCCCACACATGGCGACCGCACCGCGCCGGGGAAGGAGGACGATACTGTAGGCGGCAAGCGGCACGAGCAGGAGGAAGCCCTCTCCCAGGCTGAGGAAGAGAATCGCGCCGAGGACGACGACGAGGACGACAAAATACGCCAGCATAATCGGCCTGGATGGTGAGCGCGAGCAGTACTCCAGGCCAAACAGCCCGACTATCGTATACAGGAGGCCGAGTCCGACCAGGACAGCCACGCGCCGTGGGTCAAATGGTATGGAGACCAGGAGGGAGACATAGGCGGCAACGATCAGCAGGAACAAGCCGCTGCGATACTGTCGCTGAGGAAACACCGCCAACTGGTTTCGCGTCTTCATCAGATGCCCTTCCTTTCTGGCAACTGAGAGTCTCATCGTGTGAAAGCCAGGTGAGTGAGACGCCTTGCCTTCGGACAGGGCGCAAGCGAGAAAAGCATACGGGACATGGGTCCCCTGCGTCTCGCTCGCTCGAATCCAGGAGCTACTCGCCGCGGTTGTGTTCAGTTTCAGCGCGCTCCACACTCGTGAGCATGATGAGAGATTACCACACCTAGTATACCACGTGATCCTTCTCCTTTTAAGAAGCACGCTTCGCTAAGTGAAGAGGACGCACGCTCCTCCCCGCCTTCACAGAAAGATAGCCTCTTGTGCCAAGACGATCTACTAGAAATAGTTATATGGTACGTCGTATCTTTTCGTCAGAAAAACACTGACAGGCCAGATCATCGTGGATGGGATCGGCTTCGAGCTCAGACTTGTGAAAGAGGTGGAAATCCCAGGATGATGTCGAGCAGAATCTCTATACGTACTTGATGGGCAGGCAGCCTGAAAACTTGGCCTTTCAGGATATGCTATGGCTCCTTTTTGCCCATGTAGCCTCGTCCGGCCAACTCAATAGAGGATGATACCTCGACTATACTCACCGTCTTCTCTTCTTAGGCGGCTTCGTATCCAGCAGTTTAGGCTTATCGCTTTCAGGTATAGCCTTACGCTTATAGAAATTAAGGATCTGACGGAGCGATTGAGCCGCTACAGAGTCGGGATCGGCCCGCTCTGCCTTTTCCAGGAATAGCTCTGCCTGGCGATAGTCTCCTGTCTCAAAATACGTCATTGCCAGATACATACTCAGAATAGTAGAGTCGGGATTGGCACTCAAGCCCTCCTCTATCGCCTCAATTGACTTCTCAGGCTGGTTGTGATCAGCGTACATCTTACTGAGGGCATAATAAAGGTCTTCATCGTGCGGATCTAATTCAATGGCATGCCTGTAGTGAGCTTCAGCCTCTTCCAGATTATCGAGAAACTCATACGCTTTGGCAAGGTCTACCCAGGAGTCGGTATAATTCGGCTCCAATTCAGCTACACGTTGATAATGACCCAGTGCCTCTTCATAAAGCTCTCGCCCTGTCGCAATCTCGCCCAAATGCATCTCGATATGCGCTTCATCAGAGGCTTCTGTAATCATGGCTTTCGCTTGTAGCAGGTGTTCCTCTGCTTCATCAAGCAGATCATCCTCTATAAGAAACTCAGCCATGGTGATATGTGCTTCCCAGCTATCCTCAATCGCCAACGACTCCTGAAGAGCTTCCTTCGCCAGCTCCATGAGACGTTCATCACGTTCTTCATATCCCATGTCAAAGTACTTGTTGCTGAGCTTTCGTTGTACCGCTGCCAGTTCCCTGTAGTGGATGGCACGCTCCTCTCCAAAACGCTCTATTAAAGGTTCTAGATAGACTAGGCAACGCTCAAATTGCTCAAAGAGGAGCATACGTGCAGCAGCCACCTCGTACAAGGAGCGGTCAAGTGGGAGCTTCTCGATAAGAGCATCAGTGTAACAAGTAGCCTGCAAGACCCGCCAGAAAAATTGCTCCATATAGTTCTGGACTTCATCCTTTGAGAATTGGCTTACATCTTGTGGCTTATATTTCTCCTTGAATTCATCCAGGTACGAGTCAAGCTCTTGGATACGCTTCTGTAGCTCGTCAATCGATAGGTTTCGGGCATTCGTTCCTTCATCGGTTATACTTTGAATGCGCCATTCGTCTTGTTCCTGCACCAGTGTATAGCTTGCCCAAAACCAATGTCGTCCTGTTTCTTGATACACTGCTGTCGCTTGGGGCAGTTCCGGCAAGGTATCGCTGAGCGGTGTCTCTTCCATCTCAATGGACCAATACGCCTCGACCTCCTTACGGTTAGATGAACTCCCCACACCAAATGGCAGCCACAGCCCTGATTTCTGCGAGTCACGCACACGAATATAGTTTGGCTGTAGCTCATCTGGATTCGCTTCATCTAGCCACGCATCGCGACGTTCAACCCATTCATCCACTGAGAGATCTTCACGGACGCTGCTATCGCTTGCCAACAGATCATAGGCTGTATCAAAGTTACCATCGACCCATTCCTCAACAAAGTTGATGACCACATCCATAGGGCCCAGGTTGCGGGGCAGGGGTTCACGGGAAGGAGGAGGAGGAAGGGCATCTACAATCGAGAAACGTGATGTTCGCTCAACAGGCGTACTCCATCGTGGATATATTCTTGCTTCCTCGAGCCGGATCAGCGCACGCCGTGCTTCCTTACGCACATTTTTGATAGAGCTTAATTCGTAAACAGCATTCAGAACATCAGCAGCATCAATATGCTGTTCCTTCGCTAGCAACTTGAGCAAAGCCATCTGAGCAGCCTCAGGTACGTTGTCAATCTCAGTTAAGGCAGCTTCCGCCTCCTGTTGGTTCGTACTCCTACGGAGTTTATGTGCGATCTCGTGATAGTGTTCAAATACCTGCTGCGCCTGTGCATTCTCTTCCTGAGAAACAACTACCGGCGCTTGCTTTTTCACAGATGCCTGTGGGCGTTTCTTCTTTACCATACACGATAATCCTTTCTTTCCTTGTATCTAAGGGCGTATTGTACTCCTTTGCCGCAATTTATGCTACAGTCACGCTGCTGCTAGGATATTTGTACTCAAGAGCCACTACTGACATAACATGGGCTACTTTTTGGTCTTGTCCGTTCAAAATGTCCAGACCTTCTGATAATTGTATGCTACCTCAGTTGAGGCAGCGGGCCCACCGAGAACACCGGAACTATCGACAACAAAGCCTGTTTGGCCAGAACTGTAGCTCCCATCACTGAAGCTATCGATAGCTTGCCTATTCACGTAGAGAAGGATCGTAAGAATAAGAGCTAGGAGGGTAGGGCACATTCTCATTCGGCTGTTGAGGATTTTGGTTCGGGTTGGAGTTCATAAGGTTTTTCTCCTCTCCTTATATAGGCATGGAGAAAAAGCGGGGGGGCGTTTCAAATTTTTGTGAAGAGGGCAGAGAGGGAAGCCTGACCCCTACAAGGGGGGTCTACATTTCCTACGTCGAGGGGCCAAAATGTAGTGACCCCCCTTGTGGGGGTCAGGCCGTATGCAAAAGAATCAATCTCACTCGAAAAGCGGTATCGAGTAGACATCACTCAGAACCATGAACTATAATTGCATGCAGAAAACCATTATGTGGAATAAATCTGTACTTAAAGAAGGAAGTTCATGGCAGAAGATTGGAATGTTTTAATTGTCGGTGGAGGTCCTGCCGGGTTGGCAGCCGGAGAAGCGGCGGCAAAAGAGGGTGCGCGGGTGCTGATAGTAGAACGGCAGCATGAAATTGGCTACCCTATTCATACTAGTGGCGGCAGTTGGGTCAGTGATATGCAAGCATTGAATATCCCCAAACATCTCTATCACCCTATTCATACAGTGTTTTTTGTCTCACCTCATCGTGAAGTTCCCCTACACTATCCTACCCCCGTAGCCTGTGTACTCGATGTACGTGGAGTGTACCAGCACCTGGCAAATAGAGCCATTGCAGCAGGTGCTACGCTGCGTGTGCAACATACAGTTGAGCAGACCCTGCTAGAACAAGGGCGTGTCTGCGGCGTGACAGCTAAAAACCATGTGAGCGAGCGTGTCACGTTGCGAGCCGATGTCACAATTGATGCCAGTGGCGTCTCACGTCATGTGGGTGTACGTACTGAGATGGGCAAAGCCTTTCACCGCTATGGATATGGTGCAGAATACGATATGTACGCCCCGAACTATCCCCAGGATGAGCTTTTCTTGATTATGGGCAGCCAGTTTGCCCCGCGAGGCTATGCCTGGGCTTTTCCCCGTGGTAATGGGCGTGTACGCTTGGGCGTAGGCGTGCTGCATCCAGACTGTGACGACGACGCACGAGTCTACCTGGATAGAATTGTGCATGATTTACCTCAACTCACGCATAAGTTTAAAGGGGCCAGCCCCATTGAGTACCATACCGGTTTGTTCCCTTCGGAGGGACCTGTTGAGCGTTTCTCACGGGACGGACTGCTCCTGGCCGGTGATGCAGGAGGACATGGCTCGACGCTCGTAGGCGAGGGCATTCGCTTTGCCATCTACTCTGGACAAATGGCCGGTACGGTCGCAGCTGAGGCAGTCAAAGCGGGTGATACATCGGCAGCATTCTTAGGGCGTTTTGATAAGCGCTGGCGGGCGCGTTTTGGACGCGACATGGATATTGCCTATATGATCAACAAGCGCATTGCCAACTACAGTGATGAGCAGTGGGATTCCGCCCTTGACTTGATGAAGCGGCTGACCCCTGCCCAGATGGCCCAGGCTCTGCGGGGAGATTTCAGTGCTGGTCTGGTGATGGGTATCCTGGCGCGTAATCCTGGATTGGTAGCAACCGGAGGCAAAAAGTTCCTTGATCTGCTGTTGGAGCGTATCAACAAACCTGCGCTACAGGCGTTAGAAGGATAAATAGCAGATCTATTTGTCGAGTTTTAAGAGAAAAAGTATGCTATGAAGCTCATCGACCCATATACTCCCTTGTGACCTCGTGGAATAGATAGCATTACTGATTTGTTACCACATATAGGTAAACAATATTTATCTCAACCTCGGTTACAAAGGAGCTATTTGTGCAGGAAACCCTGTCTAAGCAAGACACGATCAAGATGTACGTCACGACATGGTGTGGTGATTGCCGTATGGCGAAACGCTGGTTCGATTCGCGCAGCATTCCCTATGAGTATATTAACATCGAGCAAGACCCTGAAGCTGCTGAGTATGTTATGCAGGTGAACGGCGGTATGCGCAGTGTACCGACCATCGTTTTCCCTGACGGCTCAGTGCTGGTCGAGCCAAATGCGCGTGAACTGGCAGCGAAGTTCACGAAGTAGTAATATAAATGCAGACACCTTCGCCCCCATGAAGGTGTTGTCAGTACTCCCAGTGAAAGACGGGAGTACTCTTTTTTTGGAAATCCTCCTCAGTGGGATGTGATAAAATTAGGCACGCTTCTAGAATGACAAGGAGATATACGTACTATGGATAAGCCCTTACCGCTTGATGAAGCCCAGCAGCCCACTGCAACCAGTGATATGACCCCAGAAGATTTTCGTCGCTACGGTCATGAGATCGTCGATTGGATAGCAGATTATTTAGCGCATATGAGATCATATCCGGTGCTGGCACAAACGAAGCCAGGAGATATCCGGTATGCCCTGCCAGCTCAGCCACCTCAAGGGCCAGAGGCGATGGCAGCAATTCTGGCGGATTTCGATCAGTTGTTGATGCCTGGCATTACACACTGGAACTCGCCAGGCTTTATGGCCTACTTTGGGATCACAGGTTCTGGCCCTGGCATCTTGGGTGAGATGCTCATAGGAGCCTTGAACGTCAATGCCATGCTGTGGCGCACATCTCCGGCAGCGACCGAACTGGAGCAGGTGACGCTGGATTGGTTGCGGCAGATGTTGGGGTTGCCTCAGCCGCTCTTTGGAGTGATTAACGATACGGCTTCTTCTGGCGTACTATATGCGCTCGCGGCAGCACGCGAGGCTCTGTCCGATCTGCGGATTCGTCAAGAGGGTATGCCCGGACGAGTCGGCGTGCCGCGTCTGCGTTACTATGCTTCACAGGAGGCACACTCTTCAATTGACAAAGCGGGTATTGTACTGGGCATTGGGCAGACCGGATTGCGGAAAATCGGCGTCGATAGTGCTTTTCGCATGAATGTAGCGGAATTGAAACGGGCCATTGACGAAGATATTGCAGCTGGCTGGCGGCCCTTTGCCGTGGTTGCCACGGTAGGTACGACCTCTACGACCAGTGTTGATCCTGTGCCGCAGATTGCCGATATTTGCGAACGCTATGGCCTATGGTTGCATGTCGATGGGGCGTATGGTGGCTCGGCGGCAGTTGATCCTGAGATGAGATGGGTGCTAGATAGCTGTGAGCGGGCCGACTCACTGATTGTTAATCCGCATAAGTGGCTGTTTACACCAATGGATTGCAGCGTTTTCTATACACGTAAGCCTGATATAGTAAAAGCTGCCTTCAGCCTTGTTCCTGAATATCTGCGCAGCGCAGAAAGTGCTGGTGAAGATGCGCCTGTCAACCTGATGGACTATGGCACCTCACTGGGACGACGTTTCCGCTCCCTCAAGCTCTGGATGATCATGCGCTACTTTGGACAGGAAGGCCTGGCTGCACGGATTCATGAACATATTCGTTTAGGCCAACTGGTGAGACAGTGGGTTGAGGAATCCTCTGACTTCGAAATCATGGCTCCCACTCCTTTCAGCACTGTCTGTTTCCGTGCTCATCCAAAGGGCATGGATGATGAGACACAACTTGAACTGTTGAATGAGCATATCATGAACCGCATTAATACAACCGGTCGCTTCTTCCTATCGCATACAAAGTTGCATGATCAATATACCATCCGTATTGCGATTGGTAACTTGCGAACCACAGAGGAGGATGTACGAGCATTATGGGGAGAGATACAGACCGCTCTTGCTGATGAGCAGGCATCATAGATGAGAAGTAACTTCTCAGAAAAAAAGGTTGTGCTGAGCCAGCAGAGAATGTTTACTGGCTCAGCACAACCTTTTTTCAACTAACCGCCCAGGAGTCCCCTGCTCTTCCAGGCATGGGCAGGAATGGGCGTTCCGCGTCGCAGGCGTGATGGGGGTAGGATACAACCCTTCACACGCTCAGATACCTTGGCATTCCTGTGAATATCTGGTAGACTTGTTCTATGAAACAACTCATCACCGCCAAGCTTAAACTGAATACGACCAAAGAGCAGTTCCAAGCTCTGCGAGAAGCCCAACTGGCTTACCGAGACGCTTTGAATGCCGTTTCTCGCTTTGCCTTTGAGCATGGCAAGATGAGCAATCAGCAAGCCTTGCAACGTGAGATGTATACCGAGATACGCACTACGTACAGGCTTCCTGCTCAAATGGCTTGTAACGTCCCTCGTCAAGTCGGTGCGACCTACAAAGCCTTGTGGACAAAGATGAAGCAAAACGTTGCTGCACGCAAGGCTGGTTTGACCAAGAAACGCTATAAGGGACTTGATGAGGCTCCCAAGTATGTCTCTCCCACCCTGACCTACAACTACCAGCGAGACTATAGTTTCAAGACGGAGCAACGGGTCAGCATGCTTACATTGGATGGGCGCGTCGTTGTGTCCTATACGGGCTACGATAAACACGTGGCATTCATTCAACAAGGAGCATCCATCGGAGCGGCTAAACTCTGGTACGACAAACCCCGTAAACAGTTCTACTTGCTCGTGTCTCTGGAAGTCGAGATTGCTAACCCCACACCAGAGACCCATACCAGCGTGGTTGGTGTAGATGTGGGGATGCGCTACCTCGCAGTTAGTAGCACCATGAAGGGAGAACCCTCTTTCCATTCCGGTAAATCCGTAGTTTCCAAGTCCAATCATTACGCGAGACTTCGAAAGCGTCTTCAGAAAAAAGGCACTCGTGCCGCAACGCGCCGTTTGGTGCAAATTAGCCGACGAGAGAGACGGTTGAAGCAAGACGCCAATCATGTTGTGAGTAAACGCATTGTCGAACAGCACCCACATGCGTTGATTGGATTGGAGAACCTGACCGACATCCGCGAGCGAACGCGGCGCAAGAAGGGCAAGAAAGCGACCAAGAAACAGCGTAAAGCCAATGCTCGTCAAAGCAAATGGGCTTTTGCTGAATTGCATAGCATGATCGCTTACAAAGCTACACTGCACGAGAGTATGGCTATCAAAGTGGATGCCCACTACACGAGCAAGGCTTGCCCGATGTGTGGACACACCTGTGATGAGAACCGACCGAAGAAAGGTCTGTTGTTTGTCTGTCAGAGTTGCCATTATACCCTCCATGCCGATTTAGTCGGTGCTCGAAACATTGCCTTAAGAACGCTGCTCATCCGGCAAGACTGGATGAGGACGGGCTGCTTGTCAGTCAGCCCTGATGTGTCGAACGATGAAGCCAAAGCAGCCCGTCTGCAAAGATATGCTGAGTTGAGGTGGAGTTCAGACACAAGCCCCTGCCTTTAGCCTTTAGCCTGGGGTAACTGACGTGCTTACAAACGCCTCTATATATCGCCTACCTCCAGACAGGCTGATTTCCCCTTCCCTACGGAATGGCAGGAGTTGCCTCCTGTTGCGGCTGTTTCTCTTGTGGTGCCAGACGCCGTGCCATAGTGCGATTCGCAGCTTGCCAGGCTCGCACGAACAACCAACCAGCAACGATTGCGACACCAGCCAGCGATATCCACATGATGGCAAGCGCAACACCAACGTTGGTGTTGCTCGTGAACACCTGACCAAAGCCCGCCAAGTAAGGTTGGCTAGCTGCTTCAACCGCAAAGACCAGTGGACCGTAGTAGAGGGCGGCTCCTAAAACTAGGAACACAGTTGCCCAGCGATAGGCACGGATATCGTCGTCCACTCTACGAGAAAGCTTCACTGCCAACGCAAGCAATAATAGTAGTGCTGACAGAGGGCCTGTGATTGGTAAAGCTGCACTGGCCACAATATTTGGCTGGAAGAAGATCCAACTCAATGCGAAGGTTATCAGTATCAATGCATCACGCATGAGCAGGTACGACATCCACCAGATATCGGCACCCAGGCGCAAACCGCAACGGCGTAGGATGCGCAGAACATAGGGACGTCCCAGGTGCAGCATCAGTGTCATTGTCCAGAGAGCTGGTAAGAAGGCGACTATTGTGCTCACCATCCACTGTGAGCCACCTTGTACAAGAGCTTGTGTGATCGCATTCGCGACGTCATCAGGTTTCATTGTTGTACTCCTCGTTTCTCTTTATGCTTCCATCCAAAAGTTTTGATGATCATGTCTTTCCTGAAAAGGACATGCTTAACTCGCATCGGGGGCAGTCGTTTCTGTTACCCCTGCACGCCCTCCTGTCCTCAGGGCGTAAGCCGTAGCTATAGCACCCATGATGGCAAGCAAGGCGATAGAGACGTAGGCAATGCCAACCGCCCAGGTAGTATTGGTGTTGGTGACCAGGAAATTGCTGATCGTTAAGAATGGCCCTGTGGCTACACTGTTTGCCTGCACACCGAACACATAGGGAACAAAGTAGAAGATGGCTCCTATGCCCAGTAAAACGCTCACTAGCCGGAAGTCGCGCAGGTTGTGGTCAGGGTCACCCATCAATTTCACCAATAGGACGCCAAACAATGCTGCTGCTGCCAACCCACCTGTGAGAGGGAGAGCATCGGTGTTCAGGACATCTGGGAAGAAGAACATGAAGCTCATCACTACGCCTGAAACAATCAGCAGATCGCGTAAAGCAATATACACCAGCCAGAGCAAATCAGCACCCAGGCGGAGCGTGAAGCGATCAATCATATCGAGGATATAGGGACGGCCCAGTTGCAGTCCCAGGATAGCAAGCCAGATGACCGGCAAGACAGCCGCCAGCGTTCCCTCTAAGAACTGTTCTGCGCCTCCATTGATACCGGTAATAATGGCATTGGTCAGATCTTGTGGCGACATGGTCGCACCTCCTTATGTGAAATCACGAGCAGAGTATCCACGCGGAATGGCCTCTGCACTACAACGAACTTCCTGTTTTCGCTCTTCCCACTGTCTCAGGGCTGATAATCTTAATGGTTGGACAACGATAAGAAAGATCACAACGGAGACAGCGGCTGGCTTCACGCCGTGCCTGTGCCTCAGTGAATCCTTGCGCAAACTCGGTAGAACGCTCGCGGACGGCCTCACCTTCTCTCAAAGGCATAACCTCACGCGGCGTTGGACGCAAGTCTAAGCTCACAGTCCCATCGGGTGGAAGTGTTGAGACCATTTCAACAGCATCCTCTGGCATCTCGCGTACTTCACGAAGAGCAAGTTTGCTGAGATAGGCATGAATGGCACGCGCTGCTTTCCGTCCATGAGCAGCAGCATGAATGATGGTTTTGGGGCCGTAGGTAACATCACCCGCGGCGAAGACCCCCGGGGCACCAGTCGCCAACGATTCTTTGTTAATCAACAATCCACCCCATGCAGCTACCTGGACACTCGTCCCTGTGGGCAGGAATGAGGGATCAGGTGCCTCGCCGATCGCCACGAGCACGACATCAACAGAGAGATCAAATTCTGAACCCACAATGCGGACGGGATGACGACGCCCCTTCCCATCAGGTTCGCCTAACTTCATACGCTGACAACGTATACCTTGGACAGTCCTTTCCTCTGTACCCAGTATCGCTTTGGGAGTGACCAGTTCACGAAGCTCGATTCCCTCTGCCAGTGCCGCACGTATCTCTTCGGCTTGTGCTGGCATTTCAGCACGAGTCCGCCGATACAGAATCTGAACTGAGCTAGCACCGGCACGCAAGGCTGAGCGGGCAGCATCCATGGCTGTGCTTCCGCCACCAATGACGGCGACATTTCCTGTGAGTCGAGTCTCAGGTTCCAGGTTATACTGCTTGAGAAAGAGTGTCGCAGGAATGACTCCGTGTAGTTCTGTTTCTCCCGGAACTTCCAAGCGTTGACTGCGCTGGGCCCCCACAGCTAACAAGACAGCATGGTACATCTCCTGTAGATCATCAAGTGAGATATCACGTCCAATGGCAGTGTTGAGGCGAATCTCGACGCCAAGTTCGCGAATAGCATCGATGTCGCGGTTCAACTCAGTGCGTGGAAGGCGATAATCTGGAATGCCAATACCCATCATCCCCCCTGCAACGGGCATTGCATCGTAGATCGTCACGTTGTAGCCGCGTCGAGCAAGGTAGAAAGCAGCACTGAGTCCCGTCGGCCCTGCACCGACTATAGCAACCCGTTCCACGTACTTGTGCTTCGGTGGTGTAATCTTACGTTGGGCAGGAGTACCATGATCTGTCGCAAAACGTTTCAAATCACGAATGGCGATAGGCTCATCAAACTCGCCACGGCGGCACACATCCTCACAGGGAGCGGTACAGACTCGGCCACAAATGCTCGGGAAAGGGTTAGGCTCAGCAGCAACTTGCAAGGCCTCATCATAACGGCCCTCAGCAATGAGACTAACATACAAACCAGCATTAGTTCCAACAGGACAGGCCGCTTGACAGGGTGCTCGCAGATCTTCTTTGCGTTCACCGAGCCAACTCCGCCAACTCTGCCACGTATCCTGTCGCTCCGCAACATGCCAGGCCCGATCTTCTCCCCAGGGCGTCTCCCCAGGTTCCTCTGGAGTTGCCCGCGTGTAAGCATCCAAAGGTTGCCATCCTCCTTGGGGAGGGAGATATGAGATAGGCCCACGCTGCGCATAAACGACTTGCTTCACGTGGCTCTCAATCGTAATAGCATTGGTGGGACACTCGTGAACACAGATTTGGCAGCCAACACAGGGTGCCACTTGAACGGGTGCCATCATCATCCAGGGACGCTCCGCCCATAGACCAGGGATAGGGCTTAGTCGCTCCTGCTCGCCTCCCCGCTCTCCTTCCCCAGAAGGACGTGTCATATCCAGACAACGGACAGGGCATAAATCCATACAAATTCCACAGTTGATACAGGTGTTTTCATTCACCTGAAAGCGATACGCCATGCCGACCTCCTCTCGTACACCTTTCGGTTGCATTTGCTTTCGCTTTGGTAGATCAGTAAAAGTACTTATCTTTCTGTAGCATAAGCTGAAAACATCACGAACAGGTCACAATTCTCGCCAGGATTCTCACAGACAGCACACAGAAAACCCGAAAAATGCCAACCTGTCTATTTTGTGAAAGCCAGCAATGATACTTATGAATTCATTGCTATGACCGCACAAGCAAGAAGGTCACATTGTGTTGATTGACAAATAAAATTTCGTTTTTTCAGACGAATATCGGCTCTTGGACACATTAAGTGTGCCTGCTTGCTTTCCGTAATCTCAGCTATGTGGTATACTTGAGTGAGAGAAGATGTTCAAGTGCAGTCTGGAGGTGCAGTGATGGATCTCTCATCGTTGCTTGCGCTTCCTTCAACGCTCGCTCTTGAGAGGGTCGAGCGGAGCGCTGAGGGACTGACGGTCTACTTCATGCGACCACATCGTGTGTCTCCTGCCCCAGATGTGGAACGGTAGGTTCGCGCGTCCACATATGTCAGCAATGCACGTCAGTGGTGGAAGCATCTCTCTCGATGGGTACAGAGATCCTTCGCTTCGCTCAGGATGACATGACCAGCAGGATGACATGACCAGCTTTGTCAAACAACTTCCAGAAGTAAATCGGCCAGTTCTCGCGGCATAGTGATCATCGCATCATGGCCCGTTGGTAACTGCCGCAGACGCCATCCCTCCTCACGTGGAGGAAGTGCTCTCCGCGCCAATATGCGTCGCACGAGTGAAAAGAAGAAGCCACCACTGGTGCAGCAAATGTGTGTACGGGGTTTCGCTGACACGATGGCTGGATTCTTCAGATGAAGAGGTTGCTCGAACGTCTTCAGGGGTTGTGGCGTCACCTTCGAGCGCACCCAGCTTAGATCTGGCTCTGTAGTCACCCCGTAGGTGCCTTGAGAATCGACTCTCCAGCCATCACCGTGGGCCTGTGCTTGTTTGCGGAGCAGACGGATAACAATCGGCGAGATATCGGCCATCGATTCGCCATCACGTGGCACGAAGGTATCCAGATAGACCAGGTGAGCAATGCGCTCCGGCACCTGATCAACCACGCCGGTGATGACCATCGCGCTATAACTGTGACCCACCAGGATGACACCATGCAGATTCTTTTCCTCCAGCAAGCCGACGATATCCTGGATATGGGTATCTAATCCGACATCGGGTGAAAGCTCGGATGCACGCTCAGCCAGGCCAGTGAGGGTGGGTGCATACACCTCATGGCCAGCGGCTTCTAAGAAGGGGATGACCTTCTGCCAGCACCAGCCCCCATGCCATCCCCCATGCACCAGCACAAATGTTGCCATGCTCGCCTCCTTTTTTCAGATACATCTCTGGCTCGTATTGTCGCAGAGATTTGAGTATGGAGTATAGCAAGTTACCAGTGTTTATGCTAAAAGTGAGGCTAGGATACTTCCACGAAAACACCTTAACTAAACTATACCACGCAGAACACTAGGGGGGAAGGCTTTTCGATTACCGGAAATAATTGCTGAAATAATACAAGTGGTAGTGGGAATCAACTGGTTCACTTTTCGGGCTCTCCCTCACATTTGGGGATTGCTGAGTTTATAGTTCCGACTGGTTCCTTTTTTCATGCTCAAACACATGTCTCATTCCACATTATAGCAGAGCTTTCCCCAAATGTGAGGATGATCCTCAAAAGTAGACCACTACACCTAGTGTTTTTTCAAAAAGACAAACGAAAAGTATACCACTTGATTCCCCAACCAACCTGTATTCTCAAATCTGCATCAAGTGAGTCGTTCCGCTATGCTTTTTTCTCTCCTTTAAAAATCCACTGAACACCATATTTATCATAAAACTGTCCATACGTTCCAAATGGCATATCATGCAACTCTTGAAACCTTTCCTTTTCTGCTCCTTCTGCAAGTTTATCGAAGACCGCTTTTAATTCGTCATACGTTCTACCAATAACAAAGATTGCATAAGTATTACCTTGTTTTGGTTCAAATGCGGGAGATGCCATCCAGTCTGTGGCTGATATATCAATAGCACCACTTTTGAGATGGGCATTGATAATCCTGTTGTGCTTCTCTGGCGGGAACTGGTCTTTCATAGGAGTCTCGCCAAGCTTTGTAAGCGTTAACTCTCCACCAAGGCACCGGTGGTAAAAGGTCATTGCCTCTGCACAGTTGCCGTCAAATAAAAGAAATGGCGTACAATGTAACATATCTTTTCTCCTCCTCGTTGTAATATGCCATGCTCTTGCTATTATAGCAAAAAAATGAAAGGAAGAGGGGGACAGTAATTTCACAGCGATTCTCTGGCCGAGGCCGTGGCGAGAAAGCCAGGGTGCGCATCACGGGAGGACAGTTTGCTAGATGTGTTCAGGTGGAGAACTGCCCTCATCATACCAGAAAAAAATCACATCCGTGGCGTTCAAGGCACAAGGGGTGAGAAGAGGTCTGGCTCCCACAAGGACCCCGTTAACCGCCGACAACATTCCAGTCCTCATCGATCCTGGTCCATCGTGGTCCGGTATTGGGAGTCGTCGTTTTGCGTCTGTCATGCGGCTTAAACCGCAGAACCCCACCACGCGGCTCTAAGGTACGCGTGCAGGCACAGTCGGGACATTCCACCAGCGCAACGCCACTGTCCAGAAAACGCTTGAGTCCGATTGGGACTATCCCAAAAAAGGTGCATTTGGACGAATTGCGCGTGAGCACTTGATCTCCTACGGGGTCACGGGCTGCTCCACGCTCCACCCGTGTGTGACCATGCACTCCTGGAAGTCGATCAGGCAATGGCTTGGACGCGCTCGCTCCATTGGGGTGCGGGGTCTCGGTCACCTCGGTCCCAGGAACAGGGATCGGCTTTCCGAGCAACTGTCGGAGTTCTTGCTCACTCTGGGCTTTGGCCTGGTCCATTTTAAATTCCCCCGCGCGAGCTTCCCGTTCCATCCGCGCGCGTAGGCCAGGTGGCAAGGCATGTTTCTGCAACGCGTCAATGGTTAAGGCGGTTCCCCCTTGCTTGCAGAGGGCGTCCACCGTTTCGACCAGCCAATCGGAGAGCACGCCAATGCATCCCAGGCTCCACTCGCCAAACCAGCGCCAGTGCGTGAGTAGGCCCGGTACATCGACTTGGAGGGGGACGTGTTCCAGCAAGGAGCGGAGCGCCCCGATAAATGCCTCGCACTCGGCGGCATTGTCGAAATGGTAGCGGGGAAAATACAGATCGCGCATGCGCCGGCCAGCCTGGCCGTGGAGGTGGCAGAAATCATACAAATCAAAATTGCCCGCCAGCACATGCAGCACATTCGTGCGATTGGTGAGCGCTTTGAGCCAATCCAGTTGCGAGGTCGGTTTGTGGGGCGTATCCACCGACATCAAATGTTGCGCCTCATCCACAAATACCCCTTTCACCCGTAGCAAGGCAAAGGCATACACCACTGCCTCCCGCATATCCAGCCACTCCGCCGGGTCAGAACTCTTCTTCCCCGGATGGGCGAGCAGCGACAAGTGTTTCACACGGTCGTTGACAGCCACACTCCGTGTGCGAAGTTGATCCAGAATCTGCCGGTAGTAATCCAGACGCGCGGAAGCGCCAATGTCTTCCGGGGAAGCCTGGACTTCTACCACGGGCACACAGGCGGGGTCGGTTTCTTCTGCGCGACACCGCTCTGCCACATGCTTGAGGACCGTTGATTTGCCCACACCGCTTGCCCCATAGAGAGGCAGCAGCGTGTAGATCCGGTGTCCGCGCATGGCCTGCATCAAGGTGTCGTCGATCTCCTGTAACCGCGGGTGCTTCACCTTGAGGTGAATGAAGGCTTGTAACCGCGCGTGTCGAAACTCGGCTTCCATGGAATGCATTACCGGTACTCCTCTGAGCTGGGAATGGTTGCCAGGTCCAATTCAATCAGCGGCGGCTCAGACTCGGCGGGTTTGGACTGAGATCTCAAAAGGATGGAGGCGCGAAGCGGCTGTTCTTCAAAATCGCGCTGCTGCTGGAGCAACAGCGCTTCGTCGTTCTCCAGTTTCTGCAAGAACTGTGCCAGCAGGGGACCGTTGAGACTGATCCGTTTCTGGGCGTGTTGGCGCTGTTGTTCTCGCCACTCATCCAGGATCAGGTTCCATTCGCGTTCCGAGCGCCCATGGACAGAGCCATACGCATCCGCAATACATTCGAGCCATTGCCCACCGATGTAGGCATACACCACGCCCATATCGTACGGCTCGTAGCGTACCGCCACGGTTTGCCCTGCGACCTGAGTCGAGCGCATACACTCATGCCAGTACTGTAAGCCATTGACCGTAATCCCGCGCGAGGGGTGGACTTTGACGGTGCCCACGCGCGTGGTTGGGCGGGTGAGCATCAAGAAGTCCTCGGAGTAGGCAATCAGGCGATGGCTCCGTGAGCCAGAAAGAAACATCCCCTGTTCAAAGGCTTCGCGAGGGCTTTGTCCCAGCGCAGGATGATCCATCTGGTCATACACCTCATACACATACTCAGCAAGACGATCCGTAAACCGCGAGAGCGTCCAGACCGCGAGCTGCTTCGGATCAACCTCGCGGGTGATCTGCCGTGGTGTTTTGCTGGCCTGGGTATTCCCGCGCAGTTGGTTGAGCAATTCAGTCGTGGTCGTGCCAAAAAGCCGCTCAACCACGGACCCAAAATGCGGCTGTTGGCCAGGGCGCTCAAGTTTGGTGACAAAGCAGCGGGCCAGCAAGGACTCGAAATACACGCTGCCAAACTCTGGGCCACGATCGACCACGAGTTCCTGGGGAAGTCGCCCGTAGCGCTGGACGCAGAGCCGAAAAGCCATCATCGCCGAACGATAACTGGGAGGATCAAAGGTCACATAGCAGGCCAGCATACGCCGACTGTATGCATCGGTGAGAAACGTCGCGTAGGGCTTTGCCAGTGGCTTGCCGGTGACTGAGGAAACCAGAACGATATCCAATTGGGTATGATCCAAATGCGCCCGCGCAAAGGGATATCCCCCATGCCGTGGAGTCGTCTGATCCAAATACCAGAAAAACGGCTGCGAGGGGTAGGCGGCGCGTTTCCCCCGGCGCGCTGTGATCACCTGAGCATCCTCAAAACTCGCTCGTTCGCGGTAAAAAGTGCGCTCCCCAACCGGAGGAATGCCTCGCTTGAGACTCTCTTCCCGGTACAAACGATACACCGCCGCAGCCCGCGGGCGCTGTGGGACAGCGTAATGCGTCGTGAAATATTCGTGCAGCATCTGCCTGGAGGCATCGGGGATGCGCGCGTTCCGATTGCCGCGCTCTCGCACCTTGTCGAGCAGTCCCACATAACCACACCCGTACTCTGCTTCTGCCCGACGAAAGGCGGCGATCCAGTTCTGAATACTGCGAGGGGTCACGCTAATCGCTTCGCCCGACTTCCATGCCAGAATCTCACGGAGTCGCCGATTGGCTGCCTCCACTGCTTTCGGACCGGCATGAGACATGATCTCTCGCACCGCCTCTTGCAGAGGTGAGGGGGTTGCAGGGGTGACTTCTTTCATCGATCCTTCTGCGAGCAAACGCTGGAAGTATTCAGAGGGCAGGTTCAGCACCGCGCCAATCTCGGGCTGGAGGATGACAGTCATTGCCTCCACACGTACTTCCCAGAGTCGTCCATCCCAAAGGAAACGCGAAGTGAGCGGGGTCGATCCATCTTTTGCCAGGTGTGTGGGAGTCTTGGCCTCTGCCTCGCTTCGATACAGCAAGACCTGATCCCACTGCATGAGGGAGGTAGCGGAAAGATCGGTAAAGATCACAGTTCGGGTGAGCAAGGCCCACACCACATCCACACCGAGGCCGGGGTGTGCATCCAAGAGTTGTGCGACACTGACTCCAGGATAGACAGCGAGCGCCGCCAGTACCTGTGCCTCTTGCTCCGTCTCTACATGGGAGGGATGGGTCCAAAAATCTTGGAGAAACTTCAGATTTGCAATGTAGAGGGGATGGTATTCAGCGGAGGTACGCACACGGTAGGAAAGACCAAGTTCCCTCGCCGCCTGCTCTCCAGGGGGACACCGCCACCCACCCTTTGGTTGCCGCTGATAGCGCTCAGGCATGGTATCGACGAGCTTTTCCAGCGAAGAGATGTGTTTCCATTCTTCAAAAACGGCCCCATCTTGTCGCAAGACCAGGAAATCCGGGGTATGCCATGGGGAGGTTTTGCGCCCGGAGCGGGTGTGGTAATGGAGCTGAATACGGGTCGGTTGATCGTAATATTCCAGCACATCCTCATCGCACTCCATGGTATGACAGCCCCACAACTCGACGTGCTGGCTTTCAAACTGGATGGTAAACCCCATTTTCTGGCTGGGGTAGCGTCCACTCACGTTTGATTTTCCGCCGCGAACCTTGCGTTCAGGCTTGGTAAGCGCGCGAATGCGCTGAAGGTAGGCTGCGGTTTCTGGTTCGATCTGGTTGCGCTGACACCAGGCTCGAAATTCCTCATCGGTTAACCGAGCCATTCGTTATTTCCCTCTCTGCGTCTGTGCACGCACTCGGCACGATCCCGCGCTGCATTACCGGAGTCGTCGCTACAGACAAGTATACCAGCGAGGAGGAAAAGAGGCAAGTTTCCACCCCATATCTTTTCGTTTTTGTCACATATCCCTTCGTTCCATTGTAGAAGGTGCCGTTCAACAGAGAAACACGTGTTTGCAAACGGTGATTCACGCACGCTGAGAAAAGATATCTGTCAGAGGTCGCTCGTTTTGCACCTTAAATGGTAAAGTGCTACGAAAAATTATGGTCAAAATGCGGAAAAGTATTTCGACAAATGTCACATTGGCCAACGAGTTCGGTAACTGAACACATTCTCAGTGTGAACCAACTCCCTCTGCTCATTGTCCCACCCCAAGAGACCAAGCCAAAGCAGACTGAATTTGAGCTAATGGAGGCTGAGCGTGACCTCGTAAAGCTATAATTCACCTAGCTCGTTCGCTATCCATATAAGACAGCCAAGGCGAGTGTCTCACCGAGATACTCGCCTTGGCTGTCTTATATGGATAAGTCTCTCTATCAGGGTAGAAAGTGCTCGAACGAGTTGAGCATCTTCATGTAGTTGGCACGCTCGAAGGCCGCAGGTTCTGCTACAGCACGCTGGCTCATACTACCTTTCATATACGCAACAGATTCATACTCGTGCTCGATCATCCACTCCTGCATATCTGTGAGAATGTGCATGATACGCCCAATACCATTTGCCAGCAGCGTCGAGGTCATCATAGCGACACTGGCTCCGGCCATCATCGCTTTGAGTACATCTTGCGCCGAATGAACGCCACTAGTCAGGGCAAAATCGGCCTCAATACGCCCATAGAGAAGCGCAATCCAACGCAGAGGTAAACGTAACTCATGAGATGTGCTTAACTCCAGGTTGGGAATCACTTCCAACTCCTCCAGATCAAAGTCAGGCTGGTAAAAGCGGTTAAAGAGCACCAGGCCATTGGCTCCCGCTTCTACGAACCGTTTGGCAACGTTGGGTAGTGCCGTGAAGAAAGGGCTGAGTTTGAGAGCAATAGGAATCTTCACTGTTGCCCGGATATCCCTGACTAATTGTACATACGCATCTTCCAACTCCGCACTGCTCACATTGAAATCAGTTGGCAGGTAATAAATGTTTAGTTCCAGGGCATCGGCACCCGCTTGCTCCATCTTGTGAGCATACTCTACCCAGCCGCCTGATGAGATGCCATTCAAACTGCCAATAACCGGAATGTTCACCGCCTGTTTCACTCGATGCAGGTGTTCCACGTATGGTTCTGGTCCCAGATTATAGTGATCCAGGTCGGGGAAGTAACTCAAAGATTCGGCAAAGGTATCCGTTCCACGACTGAGATAATGATCCAGCTCGTAGCTTTCATGCGTGATCTGCTCTTCAAACAGCGAGTACATCACGACAGCCGCAGCTCCCGCGTCTTCCAGGCGGCGCACGTTATCTATCTTTTTTGAAAGTGGTGAGGCCGAAGCCACCAGTGGATTTTTCAGGTTCAGACCCAGATAGGTCGTTCTCAGATCAAGTCCTGTCGTTGTCATACGGCTATTTCTCACTTTCGTGTGGTAGCGACGTTGCCATCTGCTGATACTGCTGCCAACGCTCTTGCACTTCTTGTTTAGCCACCTGCATCAAGGCTTCTGCCCGTTCCTCATTGCTTTGGAGAAGCATCTTATAGCGTGTCTCGTTGTAGGCATACTGCTCCAGAGGAAGCGTTGGCTCCTTGGAATCGAGTATGAAGGGATTCTTGCCTTCATCGAACATGGCGGGATTATAGCGGTACAATGTCCAGTGCCCGGCCTGTACTGCCAGCTTTTGTTGCTCCAGTCCTTTGCGTATGTCAATACCATGGGCGATGCAGTGGCTATAGGCGATGATCAACGAAGGACCGTCGTAGGCTTCAGCTTCCAGAATGGCACGTAGTGTTTGTTGGTCGTTCGCACCCATGGCTATCTGAGCTACATAGACATTGCCGTAGGCCATAGCCAGCATGCCCAGATTTTTCTTCGGCACGGCTTTACCGCGTGCCGCAAATTTCGCCACGGCTGCGCGTGGAGTTGATTTCGACGCCTGCCCACCGGTGTTGGAATACACCTCAGTATCAAGCACAAGGATGTTGACGTTACGACCAGAGGCCAGAACATGGTCAAGACCACCATAGCCAATATCGTAGGCCCAGCCATCGCCACCAATGATCCAGACACTTCTGCGTACCAGGCTATCAGCCACACTGAGGAGACTCTGAATTGAGGACGCTAAGGAAGCATATTGCGCCTGATCTGCCCCCTGAAGGCGTTGCTTGAGGAGTGCCAGCCGCTCGCGCTGGGCCTGTATCCCTGCTTGAGTAGATTGATCGGTATGGAGTATTGCCCGTACCAACTCCTCGCCGACGATGTCAGTACATTGTACCAGCAATTCACTGGCATACTCTTGCTGCTTATCCAGCGTTACTCGCATCCCTAAGCCAAACTCGGCGTTATCTTCAAACAACGAATTGGACCATGCTGGGCCACGTCCTTCGGCATTGCTTGTCCACGGTGTGGTTGGGAGATTGCCTCCATAAATTGACGAACAGCCAGTGGCATTAGCGACTATCATGTGATCCCCGAAGAGTTGGCTAACCAGCTTGATATACGGTGTTTCACCACACCCGGAACACGCACCGGAAAACTCGAACAGTGGCAAAAGCAGTTGTGACTCCTTAATCGCGTTCGTGTTAAGCTGGGTAGCATCTATTTCAGGCAACGTGAGGAAGTACTCCCAATTGGCTTTTTCACGCTCACGTAGGGGAGGCTGAGCCGCCATGTTAATCGCTTTTCGCCCCACTTCTCGCTTATTTTTGACCGGACATGCCTCTACACAGAGACCACACCCCGTGCAATCCTCTGGTGAGACCTGGAGGGTATATTTCATACCAGGAAATTCTCTAAAGCGTGCATCGGTCGCCACAAACGACTCTGGAGCGTCTTGCAATGCAGTCGGCTCATAGACCTTCATGCGGATCACGGCATGTGGGCAGACCATCACACACTTGCCACATTGAATGCAGATATCAGGATCCCAGACAGGTATCTCCAAAGCGATGTTGCGCTTCTCCCAACAGGCTGTGCCAGATGGATAAGTACCATCAACCGGCAAGCTACTGACAGGGAGTGCATCCCCTTCTCCTGCGATCATCGGACCCAGTACCCGCCGCACGAAATCAGGGGCCTCATCTGGGACAGGCGGACGGCGCGTGAGCATCGGTAAGGGAACAGGTTGTCGTTGATGTACTTGTAGAGGTATTCCTTGTCGATGTCCATTTCCCATAGTCGCGGCAACCAGCGCCTCTACAGCAGCCGACACATCCACTGTATACAGATGGGCCAGTGTTTCATCGACGGCACGGAAGTTTTTTTGTACGACTGCTTCACCACGCTTGCCATAGGTCTTCTTGATGCTCTGTTTAATGCGTTCAATGGCCTGCTCTCTCGGCAGGATACCACTGATGGCGAAGAAACAGGTCTGCATGATGGTATTAATACGCCCACCCATACCTATGCTGCTGGCAACCTGGTGAGCATTGATGACATAAAACTGGAGCTTTTTCTCAGCAATCTCCTGCTGGACCTCGTATGGCAAATGCTCCCAGACTTCCTCCGGCCCATAGATGCTGTCGAGCAGGAAAACACCACCGGGCTTCACGTACTTGAGTACATCAAAACGTTCCAGGAATGAGAATTGGTGACATGCCACAAAGTCGGCCTGGTTATTCCCAATCAAGTACGGAGCTGAGAAAGGGCGTGGTCCAAAGCGCAGGTGAGAGATAGTGACCGAACCTGATTTTTTGGAGTCGTATACGAAGTAGCCTTGCGCGAAGTTGTCAGTCTCCTCACCGATGATCTTGATCGAGTTTTTGTTTGCCCCTACGGTACCATCGGAACCGAGTCCCCAGAACACGCATTGGACGGTATCTTGACTTTCAATAGAAAATGCGGGATCGTATGCCAGGCTGGTATGAGTCACATCATCGTTAATGCCAACTGTAAAGTGGTTTTTCGGCTCGGACTGAAGCATCTCGTCGAAGATGGCTTTGACCATCGCAGGTGTAAATTCCTTTGAGGAAAGACCATAGCGTCCACCGACGATGCGTGGGTCGTTGGCAATGAATGGAGCTTTTCCTTCGTTAACGGCTGCTACCACATCCAGGTAAAGTGGTTCGCCGATACTCCCTGGCTCTTTGGTACGATCCAGGACGGTGATGCTTTTAACCGTTGAGGGTAACACCCGCAAAAAGTATTCCACTGAAAACGGACGGAACAGGTGTACCTTGACCACACCTATCTTTTCTTCTTGCGCCATAAGGTACCTTGTGGTGGCCTCTACTGTTTCAGCACCAGACCCCATCACGACAATCACCCGTTCTGCATTGGGCGCACCAACGTAGTCAAACAAGGAATACTGCCGCCCAACGAGCCCAGCAAATCTATCCATAGTCTTTTGAACGATGGTCGGGCATGCCAGATAGTAAGGGTTAACACTCTCACGAGCCTGGAAATACACATCAGGATTTTGTGCCGTACCTCGGATGAAAGGATGCTCCGGGGAGAGGGCTCGCTGCCGATGCGCCTGCACCAGAAAGTCATCGATCATGTTACGTATATCATCGCGATTCAACTGTTCGATCTTATCGATCTCATGTGATGTACGGAAGCCATCAAAAAAGTGGAGAAACGGCACACGTGCCTGCAAGGTAGAAGCATGGGCGATCAGAGCTATATCCTGCGCTTCTTGGACTGAACTTGAGGCAAGCAAAGCAAAGCCTGTAGCCCGTGTTGCCATCACATCCGCATGATCACCGAAGATCGAAAGTCCTTGCGCAGCTAGTGAACGTGCTGCCACGTGAAATACGGTGGGTGTCAATTCACCAGCAATTTTGTACATATTGGGGATCATCAACAGCAGCCCTTGAGAGGCAGTGAAAGTCGTTGCCAATGCACCCGTTTGCAAAGCTCCATGAATAGCTCCCGCAGCACCTCCTTCGGACTGCATTTCCACCACTTGTGGTACGGTACCCCAGAGATTGGGGCGCCCCGCTGCCGACCAGGCATCGGCCAATTCACCCATTGGTGTTGAAGGGGTGATGGGATAAATAGCGATAACTTCACTCAACGCATGGGCAATGGTTGCTGCCGCCTCATTGCCCTCTATGGTTACCCATGTACGTTCCATGTGTCCACCATCCTTACCAGATTCTAGTTGATGACGCTCTTATCTTTCATGACCGTCATCTTTTTGTCAGCCGCTCACGTACACAAGTATGGCATTGGGATATCACATTTCGATCACAATGAGCCTTTCTAATATCACCAACAGCTCACAATTCTAGTTCATCCAGGCCATCTTAGAGCCAGTCCTTCTGCGAAAAAATGACGCCCACTCTTTTGTCATACCAAGCTATTGACAGATTATCCTCAATACAGTACCTTAATACTTGGTTGAGGCACATGAGCAAGCCTCTGTTTGATAGACAGAGAAGAGCAGAAGAAAAGGTTGGTCTTGCTTGGAAGATAATCCTACGCGTAGAGATGAACCTTTGCCATATGCAGAGGGCTCTCTTCCCTACTATGAATACTCGTCTATGTGGCGTCCACCGCAGCCCTTGAACCCACCGCCCTTACCCCCACTACCACCACCTGCCCCACCGAAACGATCACGCCACTGGGGCTTGGCGCTCATTTTGGCAGTGATAAGTATAGTCCTGGTGGTTCTGCTGGTCTTTCTGTCAAGTCTCGCACCGATGCTCTTGCGCCCACCCACACCCAGGCAGACGCCTCTCACAACCTTACCTACCCAGGCACCGACATTCCAGGCAACACCGACCGCCCAATTTCGCTCAGCCTCCTGCCCTTTTCCGCTTGGTGACGGTCTTGTAGAGGGCCAGAACGTCACCTGTGGCTTTGTGAGGGTCCCTGAGAACCGCAGTCATCCCGACGGGGCACAGGTGCATCTGGCAGTAGCAATCTTCAAATCACCCAACGTCCAGCATGATCCTTTCCCGGTCATTCGGCTTGAAGGTGGTCCTGGTGGCCCGTCGTTGCAGAATTGGGCACAGGCTGTCACTCGTGCTAATTACTCCACCTTTGTGTTCAATCATGACCTGATTTTCTTCGATCAGCGCGGAACAGGCTATTCCACTCCTTCACTCGCCTGCCCTGAAATCCTACAACTTCAATACGCGACCCTGGATAAGCAGATGAGTGCCACTGATGCCGAGCGGACGCAATTGCAAGCCGCAAGCACCTGTCATGATCGTCTGGTGCGCTCTGGTGTTGACCTGAATGCGTTTAATTCGCTGGAGAACGCAGCGGATGTCCACGACCTGATTCTGGCTCTTGGGTACAAGCAGGCGAATCTCTACGGGGTCTCGTATGGCACGCGACTGGCCCTCACCACCATGCGTCTATTTCCATCGATCATTCGCAGCGTCGTCCTGGACTCAGTCTATCCACCACAGAAGAATCGGACCACTTTGCCCAGTGCAGCGCAACGCGTCTTCACGGTACTCTTTCAGGGATGTGCCCTAGATGCCCACTGTAATCGTCTCTATCCGCATCTGGATCGTGTCTTTTACCAACTGGTCACAGACCTGAACACCAGTCCCACGCATTTTCAGACCACAGATGCCACGACAAACAAGAGCTATACGGTGGTGATGGCTGGTGATGATTTCGTGTTTGTGCTTTTCGATGCCCTCTATAGAACCCAAATCATCCCTCTCCTGCCACAGATGATCTTTCAGGTGCATGCCCACAACAATACGTTGCTCTCACAAATCTATGGAATTGTTGAGTTCGACGACACCTTCAGCGATGGTATGTTCTATTCCGATGAGTGTAGCGAGGACTGGGATTTCCTGACGCCCCAAGATATCACCACGGCCATGAATGGGATCACGCCACAAATTGAGCCTGCACTCCAGGATGAGTTGCAACAAGAGTATGATACCTGCCAACTGTGGCACGTACAGCAGGCACCCGCAGCCCAGAAACAACCCGTCGTAAGCACTATCCCCACTTTAGTGCTCTCGGACGAGTATGACCCAATCACGCCACCAGCCAACGGCCAGCTGGCTGCACAGACGCTCAAGAACAGCTACTTCTTCCTCTTTCCCGGCCTTGGTCATGGGGCAGAGTACAATTCGTCATGCGTGGACAGCATCATTTCCGCCTTTGACGATAATCCAACGCAGAAGCCATCAGATGCGTGTGTGGCAAACATGAGTGAGCCGAGATTCGTGTAAACACTCTTCAAGTGAGGCGATACGTTGAACTTCGCCTCCCGTTATTCATGCGATCATCCCACCACACAGGCTGCAAAAACGTCTATTTCTCTGCTCACGTCCACAATGAGGACACCGAACCAACTCCGAGTTAGAGGTAGTAGAGGACGTAGACGTACTACTGTTTCCTTTGGTGGCATTGCCGTCTTTTCTTGGGGTCTCCCGTACATGAGCATAGTGACCATCAAGGATATTCTTGTACTCACGACTTTCGGACCAGTTAATGATCTCACGTGCCCGTACAATTGTCAGTGGATGGTTGACAGGTGCCACAAGCAACGTTTTATAGATGCGGTCAAGAATGTTGGCATCGACCTCTTCATACAGATCAGCCTGTTTCAGGAACTCCTGGGCGTCCATCTGATTGCGCTGAAACAGCGTCCCACCAGCAAACTTCATCATCAACGAGAGCATCACTTTGGGATCTTGCGTCACCAGCAAAGCTGCCCGATCAGAGGTAAATTCCGACTTACGATACCATTCCAGTAGCGTAGCCTCCAATGAACGTCCAATCAGCCGACCTATCCCAAGGGTCATATCACCAATAATCGTTAGAAGCAACTGGATACACAGGGCCATCGTGCGATAGAGGACATGTCCCGATTTGATATGCCCTAATTCATGACCAATCACAGCCAGAATTTCATCTTCGCTCATCAAATCAAGCAGCCCACTTGTCACTACAATATAGGGGTGATCATGCCCACTTGTCCAGGCATTAGGCAGAGGATTGTGGGCCACATAGAGTTCGGGAGGACGCATATCGAGAATCGCACACGCCTCCTGCAATTGAGCATACAACTCAGGGCATTGGGTCTTGGTTACTCGTACGGTCTGAGCCACGTTTTGAATGTAGGCCACGCGCTCAGGAAATAGCTCAATAAACTTTCGCACAATGATATCCATGCCGGGTATCTTTTGCAGGGCATTCAATGCCGCCCGATCATAAGGATGTTGTAGAACTGCGGGATCCAGGCCAGGAAAACGTTGTCGTGCCTTCGGTTGAGCAGCAGACATGGAGAGCTACCTTTCCAGGCCCCAGCAATTACCGTTCAAAGCTGACTATTACACGCGGCAACTTCAATTGAGCCGCCGTATGCGCCCAGAGGCGTATTGCTTGAGCCACAATCTCATTATCTTTCGGCTGGTGCAGTTTGTCATGCTGCACCACCCGTCTAATGACCACTTGGATATGCCAATTGCCATTCATACGTTTCAGACTTGATGGGGTTGCAACTCGTAGCAGTGCAGCAACACGGGGAGATTGACGATTCACAATTTGGAGAATGTCAGCCCAGTGGTCGTGCATGACAGCAGTAAACTGCTCAGCAAATTCATCATAACGAGCCCGTGGTTTTTGCTCCATGAAAGCGCCTCCTCGTCGAACTCAAGGTGACTGGCATGTCTCAAGTATACCATATCCTGAACAATTTTACCGCTCATGCACAGTGAGAGGGTGAGGTTCATGTTTTTGCAGTGAGCTTCTTTGCAAAAACATGAACCTCACTCACAGTGAAAATGAGCCGATTACCTGCTTGTATGCAACTTACCCGCTTGTGACATTTCCACACGCAATCGGATCGAAGCCCGTCTGAGTCGATAAAGCCGTGCTGTAATGGACATTGACATACCAGCCGCTACTTGGGATAGACGACACGTTATTAATAGTGGTCGTCACAGTCGCATTCCCCGAAGCGTCTGCGGTCACCGTCGAGAGTGGATGGACCACAGCTCCCTGGCTCTCGCAACTGCCGGAATGAATATGGGCTGCATGTGAGCTATTGGGTGCCAGGCCACTTAAGGTGAGTTTGACCGTGAGTGTACTCCCAGAAAGCGCCAGTTGCGCCGTCCCGCTCGCCGTTTCACTTGCACTTGATCCGGGAGCAGCATCCAGTGGAACATTCAACGAAGACGATGGGGGAGCTGAAAGCGAGGCCGTATTCAAATCGCTACAAACGATGGGTAAGAATTGCTCACTTGGAGTGAGTCCTGGGCCGTTGTGGACGTTGAGATACCACCCGCTTGCCGGAACTGTCACGCTCTGAATCATCGTCGTCGACGTTCCGACTCCGTGTGCATCCGCAACCACATCCTTCAGCGGATACACCACAGTTCCCTGATTTGCACAACTACCGGAATGAATATGGGCAGGGTGCGTACTGTTCGGTGCTAGACCAATCAATGAGATCTTTACCGTCAAACTCTGCCTAGCCAGATCGAAACTGACGGTTGCCATACCATTAGGCATATGCTTCAACGTTGCGTGGGCTGTGGTACCGCTGGAAGCACTCGTCGCTGTCGGTGTTGAAGCCGGAGCAGAAGTGCTTCCCCCACCACATCCCGCCAGGATTAGGGCCGCCGCTACACTAAGAACAGCAAGGAGGTTGATTTTTCGGTTCACGAGATATTTTGTAATCACAATAATACCTTTCATTTGAAAAAGCTGCTCATACCCTCTCCAGGGCTTGTCGACTGCACGATCTGTATCGAAGTACTTCTATTATACATCACAGGAATCTTTACAAGGAAGATATTCCGATCTAGATTATTGCGTATCTAGCTTGAACATGATACTATACGCCCATATGGATCAGCACAACCATAAAAATCTAATCGATGAGATTGACCAGCGCATCATTGAAGCACTACAACAGGATGGTCGTCGCCCATTTACTAAAATAGCCGCAGACCTGGGCATTTCCGAAGCTAGTGTACGTCAGCGTGTCTCCAATCTCATCAACAATCAGGTCATGCAAATCGTCGCCGTCACCAACCCCATCAAACTCGGCTTCTCCCTGGCAAGCATGATCGGCATCCGCGTCTCTGGCGAGCGGCTTTTAGAGGTTGCCCAGGAAATCTCTACCTTCGATGAAGTTATTTATCTTGTCCTCTGTACCGGTCGCTTCGACATGCTGGCTGAAGTCGTCTGCCGTGATAATGATCATCTACTCAAATTTCTCACCGAGAAATTGTACAAAGTCCAGGGTATTCAGCAGGCTGAGACGTACATGTACTTGCAGGTTTGCAAGCAAAATGACTGCTTATTGTGGACCCAGAATCAGGTAGTAACGTCGAGATTTCGAATCGGGGATCGTGGTTAGCCCGCCACACAATGGCTTTGATGCCTAATCGCTCCAGAGCATTTCTTTTTTCTTCGTAGGCAATTTCCTGTGCAGAATCGTCCAATTTCGTCTGTTGTTCCTTACACCACCTACGAAACTTCTCTCGTGCCTCTTTTTCTTTTTCATAGCGTTCTTGTGCCTGCAAGGATGAACTTCTTTGCGCTTCCCAAGACTTTTTTTGTTCAGCAAGTGCTTTCAACTGTCCCAGGATGCTGTCGATGATATCTTCATCCATATCCAAGTTTTGCTGATCCAGTTCCAGTAAAGTAGTCAGACTCTTGAACTTACGATTGATTTTTTTGCAGTTATCTTCAATAATATGCAGGTCTTGTATGGCCTGCTCTTCCGGTTCCTTGACCATGAGTATTCGCTCAACCAGGAAAGGATCACGAATGATCTCGATAGCGTGTTGCCAGGCTGCTGCATCTAAAATGTGAGTCTCAATAAAACCTCCCTGACATTTCTCAATTGCGCCATCTGGATAGCAAAGACTCATGCACCGATAATCAGCGCGTACAAACTTTCGCCCTTGGTGACGAGCTACTGTCATCTTTCTCCCACAATATCCACAAAATACCAACCCGCCATGCAACAGTTGCTCTTTCGGATACTTATTGTTTCGTATAGTTTGTTGCCTGTGGTCCTCCAATACATGTTGTGCCTTTTCAAAGGTTTCTAGATCAACAATGACAGGAACTGTTCCATCAGGCAAGGGAATCCATTCTTCTTGTGGACGCTCCTGTCCACAAGGCCGTTTTCCGAGCTCGTGTACGACCCGATACCGGTTGGCAAATGCCTTGCCTGTATAAAAGGGATTTTTCAATATCGCCTGAATGGTACTCGTCGCCCAAGTAGCTTTGCCTCGTGGAGTAGGGATGCCTTCTTGTGTAAGTTGACGGACAATAGCCCGAATCGGGATATATTGTATTACCATATCAAAGATGCGACGGACAATCTTTGCCTCTTCAGGCTCGATGACGTAGGCGGTTTTCATTCCAGGTGCTGGGTTATTCCATCGGTAGCCATAGAGAGGTCTTGGAGCTCCTCCGGGAAGACATTTCTTTTTCTCTATTCGATCTTGTCTCCCTCGCGTTGTGCGCTCTATGGTGCGTTCATACTCTAGTTGTGCAGCATACCCCATGATATAGAGTTGTAGTTCCCCTTCTACAGAGTACTCTACCTTTCGCAAGACACACTCCACTCGTACTCCGTACTCTGCAAGCAGTTCCATCATAATTGCTTGTTGGATCGGATCACGAGAAAAGCGATCCAGATCATAGATCACCAGAACATCAAATTCTCGCCGCCGTGCAGCTATCAGCAATGCTTGAATTCCAGGACGTTCCCGGTAGATCACTCCAGTGATCCTGTCCTCAATCTTATGTTCAGGCAGGAGGGTATAGTGGCATCGCTGGCAATACTCAACAGTCTTATCTTCCTGCGTCTCCAGAGTAGTGCCATCATCGTACTCATCGCTGACACGCTTGTAGATAGCCGCACGGCTACCTGAAAAAGAACGAGTATCAGATAGCGCAGTAGAGTGTAATACGACCATTCTTAATATCCTTTCTATCTTCTGAAAATTCTATTACACTTTTTTGTCAGTCCTCAGCTTAGGCTCAGCAGACCCGGAAACTGCTCAGTCTTGCTGATGTGAACCCGTTGTATCTGATACATCAGTATTCCCCCTCTGCTGTGATTGTAAGCGAGTCAATTCCTGAGCGACTAGATAGTCAAGTGTCGCGAGCATACTTTCGTCACGTAAGGCAGCTACAACCTTGAGTCTCCGACGAGTTTCTGTACGCACACGCAGGAATGTGTATTTTTCAGCTTCCATGGTGTCATTGTATAACATGTTATACATTCTGTCAATAGCTAGAGAAGCATGAAAAACTGATTTACTTGGATGCTGAGGGTTATTTGATTAAGAATAACCTATGACCTTGTTCTTCCAGATGACATATTCTTCTAATTGAGGTATAATCCTAAGCGTAGATAGCATACGAGGGAAAGCATATTCTAAGATACTCCATTGCCTATTCTGTAAACAACAAGGGAGAAACCTGTTATGATGATGGAAACGGTTCCGTCTGGTACAATTCTGCACGGACGCTACCGCATTGAGCGAGTCCTGGGCAGTGGGGGCTTTGGGCATGTCTATTTAGCTGTAGACCTGCAGAAAAATAATCAACCATATGCCGTCAAAGAATATTTTGTGACCGGCTCCAGTGGCCAAGCCCAGCTTCAGCATGAGGCCAGAGTCCTCACCCAGCTCGATCACCCCAACCTGCCTGCTTTCCAGGAAGCCTTCAATGAGCGTGGCCATTATTTTTCTGTCTTCAGTTATATCGAAGGCAGTGACCTTACTGACCTCATCCGTGCGGCTCGCCAAAAGAACGAAGCCATTCCACTCACTCGTGTGCTGGACTGGATACTTGAGGTCTGTGCTGCCGTACAATTTCTCCATACACAGCCATCACCGGTCATTCACCGTGACATCAAGCCCGACAATATCCGTATTATGCCCAACAGCACCGCCATCTTAGTCGACCTGGGCAACGCCAAGGCCACCGCCGATGGCGCACGTACCCTCTTTTTCATTCGTCATCAGGGGACACCCGGCTACGCGCCACAAGAACAATATCCCGGTGGCACCGGCACCGATACTCGTTCAGACGTCTATGCTCTGGGAGCTACCCTCTACTTTGCCCTGACTGCTCAAGAGCCACCTAGTGTCTCCAACCGCAACCAGTCCATTCAACAGGGCCAGTCCGATCTCCCATCATTACAAGAAAAATTGGCTCAGAATCCACCTGAAGAGAGTGCTGATCCTGCCAACCGTCAATTTCGTACTGGTGGGCCAAAACCTGCTCGCTCAGTCCACCGTCACATTCGCCATCTGGCACAGTTGGGTACACTCCCACCTGAACTGCTGGATCAGCTCAATCGCATTATCAAGCGAGCCATGGCAATGAAACAAAGAGATCGTTATCCATCCGTAGCGGACTTTCGCAATGACCTGAGAAGAGTACGCGATGCCTTATCCACTCCACCATCGCTTCCGACTTTACCATCGGGACGTGTATTGGACCCACATAGTACTCAACCTGACCTATCCATGCTCTATGAAGCTCTCGAGGCAGCCAAGAATAACCCACCTCCTTCGTCACCTCAGAGTACGACGCCGCATCAAGCACCACCGTCTACGCCACAGTCAGGACAGGCTCGCACTTGTCCACGTTGTGGCAAACCTCTTGCACCACAGGCATCCTTCTGTCCCAGCTGCGGTTCCTCTTTAAATCCGGGATTTCAAGGAAACTCATCAGTAGTTGCTGATACGCACAATAACACGAAAGCTCCGTCTCCAAATCCGGTATCGGCACATGATGACGACCAGACAATGATCATGCGCCCACAAACCAAAGCCCAAGTACAGACAACACCTCGCTCTCATCCTCGTCCCTTTGTTGCATCACCTCCCCAGTCGTATACTATCCCCTCACCGACTCAGTCACAGTCCCCGTCGTTAGCACCACTTACACCACAGAAGCCACCAGCTTCATCAACAGCATCCAACAACACACCCGTCAAGACAACTATCTCTATTTTACAATCAAAACTCATCTTAACCGTAACTATTGTCATTCTGCTCATCCTGATCGCCCTTTTCCTCTTTTTTATCATCAGCCATGGCAGTCACCCTTGACCCTCTCTTGCTCCATGGCATTCTACACGTAGAATAGATAAAATCTCTCCATTTCTCCTAGTCTGGTTGACTTTTCCTCAAAATGTGCTTACAATGGGACTCACTCTAGTAAGTTCCTTTCATGATTGATGTATTGCTAGTTTTAGAGAGCGGAAGGTATTTATCATGGCCACTATCTGTTCACAATGCTCACATGTAAATCCTGACCAGTCTGGCTTCTGTATACGCTGCGGCAATCGCCTGCCAGTTCCAGGTCAGACAGGACAATTTGGTCCTGGATCATTCAACCCAGGTGCGAATAGTACTTCTTTCCCAACTTATGTATCACCTCAATCTGCGCCTCCCACAACCGGTAATTGGAATAGTGGTGGCTCTCTACCCACCTATGCATCTGTGCCATCCTCTCCAACTACCGGAACCCAGCAACCTCCTTCGTTCCCATCCAATACGGGTTATCTACCACCATCTGGTCCTACTAACCCTCCCCCATGGTCGACCTCAACTCTCGCACCACCACCTCCGGGGCCACAAATGGGAAGCATGCAGAGTCTAGCTTCGCTGCGGCGAGCCTTTGCCGGACATGGTACCTTAGTTATGCACTATTCCTGGCTCCTGCCTGGGGAACATGCTCATACCAATGCCGTGCGTGATGCTGTTCGGGAAAGACTGCGCCAGCGTGCCATCCCCAAACTTAATGCCAATCCAGAGATGCTCACCGAGCGTGGTGTTCTCATGGAGGAACGCGAGTATGTTGTCGCACAACGCGGTGTTGCCAGCGTCTTTACCTATGTAGCTCCTGCTGGACAAGACCTCTATATCTCGCGTGCTAGTACAGTCTTACCGGCCATCAGTAATGTACGTATCATCGTTGTTGGTCTGCTCGCCCTGCTCATGTTGATTGGCTTCGCTTCACATCCATCGCCCGAGACGTTATATACCAATCCTACTGGCTATATCTTCTCCACCATCTTTAGTGGCCTGAGCTATCCTATCATACTGTTCTTTGTCGCTTTTTTGATACGCTCGTTTATCTCCTGGCTCTTCGAAGATGACTTTTGGCAGCTCTTGCGCCGACATAAGCTCAATGACTTCCAACTCGACGACTGGGCTTTGCTTGAACATGTCACCGACGATGTCGTACGCGCTGCCGTAGAACAAGTTGGCTTGGATGCTACGCTGATTAAGCCTCCGCAAGAGGGTTACCGGGCTAAGAGCAAAATCCGGGCAGTGTAAACTGGTTGGGGCAGGATAATTTACTATGACAAACGTAACGCCGTTTATCCGCTACGTCAACCTATCTCATAAAACTGAACCAGATGCGCTTGTGGGCTTTGCGCTCCCTTATTTACCCGACATGCTCACATCACGCTGGCTCAGTAGTGTAGACCCGCAACAACGGCTGGTTGAGGCATTACATTTACAAACACGCCTCATCAGCAATTTCTGGCATATGCATGGCACCGCCTGGGATCTACGTTTCGTGGCTACTGACGATATTCCTGGCATCGCTATCGGCCTGCTTTGTCGCATCCACCATTTCCCCCACAATGACAAGAGGCGCTTCCAGCATCATTGTCTGAGCATAGCCCAACAAACTGCCCAACTTTTTGCCGACTACGGCTACGAACTCTCTCCTCTCGGCGACGAAAGGTCGCTCTCACGCTACCTCACACCTTTTCCTTTTCAGGCTGTAGGGGAGATACGCAAAACCGAAGAACTGCCCTCTTTTGCAGATGCCTATACTGTCTATGAAGTCTATGTCCCCTATCCCTGGCAGTGGAGCGTACAAACCCGCTTACGTCTTTGCGAGGCTCTGCTCTACCGGCAAAGTAACTGCCTCATCAGTGTCAATCTAGAGCCAACGCACCTGACCCAACAGGAACACCAGCACCTCCAGCGTGCCACCTCTTCCCGCTTGCAAAACTTACTCCACAACACCACTGGTTCCAATGGACGCGAGGCCTACCAGGTATACATGGATTACACCCACACTCTCCAGCAGCCATACCTGCTGCGTATAAGCATAGCTGCCGCAACCTCACAGACGCTCACCCATATCGGGCGCATCTTTACAGACGAACTACATACTCACCAATCTACGCACAAGGGTAGTAGAGTTCCAACCCTATGCTACCCCCAAAATCAACAGGAGTGGCAGTGGGCATGCAGCAGCATCGCCAACACCACCTGTATCCCCTGGGGAGAAAATCTCGGCATGGAGCTGCCCGGCACAGCACGCCTGCGCTACCTCGTAGATGAGAAAATGGCAAGCATGGCCTTCCGTCTCCCCGTCGCCAAAGATAGCGATATCCCCGGCATCCCTGTCCGCTCTCTCACTCCATTGGTAGGCACCTCTCCCACATCAGGAACAGCCACACGCCGCTCCACTACCTCACCTGCTATGTCAACGACACCGGCGACACCCACGACAGTGAGCCAGATCAACTCAAACTTTGCTGGCACAACATCAACCCAGCTAGCATCCTTCAACAGGCCAACACCAGCAACAGATAAACCTGCCTCTCACTCATTCACCATTCAACGCCCCGAAGACCTCATTGGCAAAACCCTCGGCAATTGCCAGATCGAGGCACTACTTGGGCAGGGTGGCTTCGGAGCTGTCTATCGCGCCCGGCAAAACCACCTCAACCGTATCGTCGCTATCAAAGTGATCCTGGCCCCCCCAGCCTCAGACGATTACCAGAAACAACGCACGCTGCAACTGCGCTTTGAGCGCGAAGCCCAGGCGGTCGCCCGTTTGGATCACCCCCACATCCTCACCCTCTATGAATACCAGACCACTCCATTTCCCTACATGGTCATGCCCTACATGGCCGGTGGCTCTCTCGCCGACGAACTCAAAGCCAGTGGCCAACGTCCCTTACCCCTCACAGGTGTCGCCACCATCCTCCAGCAGGTTGCCCCAGCCCTTGATACAGCCCATCGCCACCACCTGGTACACCGTGATATCAAACCACATAACCTTCTCCGGCACGCTGATGGACGTATCCTTCTCTCCGATTTTGGCATCGTCCAATTTGAAGATGAGGACTATACCGCTCTCACCGCCAACACAAAACCCAGTCCATACACACCATCCTATGCCTCTCCTGAGCAGCATCAATGGTACCCTGTAGATTACCACACAGATATCTACAGCTTGGGTATTGTCATCTATGAACTGCTTTGCGGCCACCGTCCCTTTAGCCAGCCCTACCAACACGTTTCTTCTCCCTTGCCACCTTTGCAGTCGTTTAGCGTACAAGTACCATCAGCTGTTGATGCAGTACTCGCCAAAGCTTTGGCTAAACAGCCAGACCAAAGATATTCTTCAGCTGGAGAGATGGCTGCGGATTTTCAAGCCGCATGCAGAAGTTGAAATAAAGCGTATTTGGAGGAATAATGCAGAGAAGTTCCTCTCTTCTCTGCATGATCTTAAATCGATATGTTCGTCGTATAGGGACTACTTGTTTGGCCTGTCGCATCAGTTACAGCCAATGATACCTGATATGTCCCTGAGTTAGCATACTGATGATTGTCCTGTGAATAACTTGTGGTATCGGTACTGCCATCACCAAAGTTCCAGGAATAACTAGCTATCGAAGTACTCCGATCCGCCGACGAACCCGATGCATCGAAGTACACATAATAGCTATAGTAGTACGAAGAATACGTGAAGGACGCCGTTGGTGGAGGCGGCACCACATGCACAGTCGTGGTATCAGAACTGGTCTGATTAATGCCATCTGTCGCGTGTACTGTCACCGTAAAAGTGCCATTGCTCTGATAAACATGGTTCGCCGTCGCCCCTTCTCCGCTCGTTCCATCTCCAAAATCCCATGTATATGTTACCTCTCGTCCAGAAGCTCCGGCAGAAAATTGAGCAGACGTATTAATCAGTGTCGGGCCTGATGGCGTGGATGAGATATGTACAACTGGCTTTGGATAGCCGAGCGCAAGACCCCGTTGCGAGGCCCATTGCAACCAATATAAACTCCCACCAACCAGTGCAATCACCAAGGTTGGCAGAATAAAATATGCCAGCCGATGAGAGAGGTTTCCTGACGGAGTCGGCCTGTCTACAGGCATCTGACCATAGAGAGCCATAGGAATACATCCTTTCTAAAACTGCACTGCCGGTGTATGCTGCCCATTTGTATTACTCACAGGCTCTACGCACAAAGCAACGCAGCAAGTCCACAGCAGCAATAGCCCCGGTAAGGCAACTACTATCACCGATACGATATCCCTTACACCTACGTTGCTATCCAATGTAAAGACCTGATTGAAGGCCATGAGTATGCCACCCGCAATTCCCGCTACCACCACCACCAATAGCGTCGCTAATAATGCTCCATAGAGCAAACTGCGTGTCTTGCTTCGTTGAGACGTTCGGGGCTGTCCCGTCAGCCGATCTAAGAGCAGAAAACCAGGGGTACACAATACCACCAGTGGCAGAAGCAGAACTGCCAGTACCTGGCTTACCCCGCTCTTTATACTGCTTACTTGATACATTCCTCCTAACGCCCCCAGCACCGCTCCACCGAGCAAGGCCCAGAGCAACAGATCAAATGCTCCCACACCAGCCGATTGCACATAGGTAGCAAGCCCACTTGTCGTGCTGCTCCCTCCAGAGGTATAGCTAAATGTAATCGTACTAATGGTTGTCAACAACATCATCAACACAGTGAATGGTAGCGCAATCAATGCCCCTTGCACAGCTGCCGGGCCAGCACCCTGTACGCGACTGATAGCTGCACTTACTCTACCACCCAGAAACAAACTGATCACCGGCAAAGCCAACAACAAGCGTGTCCACGGTGAAAGCGGGATATCTGATGCAAACAATGAGATTGAGGTATGCACATTGGGAGTATAAAAACATTGGGACTGTGGCAGATTATTAATCGTGACCGGCGCACCAAATGAGAAGAGGAAAAGATTCACTGCATACAGTGGCCCCTTCGTAATATCCCATAACGTCAGGCTTTGCCAATCATGAGATGGCAAGCACACCGCACGATCCAACAACGGCAGCGAGTACGAGGTATACACGATGAAACTGAAGAAAACGAGCAGAGCCAGAACAATTCCCAAACCACTTGCCGCCAGTCCACCCACAATCATCCCTATCACCTGCGAACGCGATGAGTTATACGCATAATAGCGCATCATTACTCTCCACTGACCACGTGCTACTTTGAGTGAAGCCCCCAGCAGGCCGAACAATCCTCCCCATAGCAAGCAAAAAATCGTCAAGGTCAAGGTATCGATGCTCAGACCACTATATGTTGAGGACTGTACATTCGTACATACCGTCCCCCCCTCACCATTTGGAATACACCCATTCACCTGATTGGCCAGCAGTAACAGCAACAACGTAAATGGCACCGCGATAGCAGCACCGCGCCAGAGGCTGCTTCTCATATGATTCTGAAAATCTGTGCTGGCTGCAATATATCCTCCGTATGTCAGCAAAAGTGCTTGCAGTACAAGCAATCCATCTAGAGGAGCTTGGCCTGTCCAGGAAGCGTACCCATACTGGACATGAATACCCGCGCCAAGTGTTATTACCAATAATTGCAAGGTATCACGCCAGAGGTTGTGCAGAGGAATGATGCCCAGCATATAGTCCACAATATCTTCACCACTCCCATATCCACCTGCTCCACTCACATGTGGTGCAATAGCATGAGCAATACTCAACAACAACGCCGTCGCTATCACGCCCACTCCCACAGCGAACACTCCACCCAATACAACGCCAAACCACGCATTCATCGCTAGCTTCGATCCAAAAACACGCAGCAGTATTTGCTGTACCCCATTGGTTGGTACTGCCTGCTGATACACCTGAGCATAGGGTACCGATGCTCCAGCCTGCTGTGGCTGTCCCAACTCAGCAGTGTGCCACATCGGCGAAGACGATGGGTCACCACTCATTCCCATCGACCTCATTCCCATCGACGGATACACAGGGCCAGTTGGGCTACCACCGAATTGCGTCGGCGGATACGTTGGATTATTTACACTACTCGCTTGCGTCGGATATACGGGACCGGTAGGATTACCGCCGAATTGCGTCGGCGGATACGTTGGATTATTTACATTACTAAATTGCGCCGGTGGATACACCGGACCCGTTGGACTACCCCCAAACTGAGTCGGTGGATACGTTGGATTATTCACACTACTAGATTGCGCCGATGGATACACTGGACCGGTTGGACCACCCCTAAACTGGGTTGGTGGGTACGTTGGACTGCTCAGACTATCATGACTATTACCAAACTGTGCCGAAGGATACAAAGGATTAGTCGGGCTACTTGTTGGAAAAACTGAAGGGTCATCATTAAATTGAATAGTTACTCTACCCGATGAAGAAGGTGTGGACGTTGGTGAAGTATTGAGGCCCACTTTTGTACCACAACTATTACAAAATACTGCATCATCAGGAAGACCGGTACCACACTTGTGACAGAACATGTCTTGCCTCCTACTTGCATCCTGCAAAGATTCCTACCTATGAAAATTCAACATTTATTTATTAGGTAGCTTCACATGCTTTTCAGCAGTATAGCAGAGCATCTATTCTAAAATCAAGAGGGCCTCTATTTTAGAATATATCAACTTGTATCTTTTTTAAGTAGACTCTCCTAACGCCACATTTCGCCTATAGAGCGACGAACTCGACTCAACCACCCAGGTAACGATGTAGCCCACACCAGACGCTCCATCACATCATCAATCAACATCTCATCTAGCCTATGCGACGTAAAAAATACATCTTCTAGAGGGCCGTTCATCGTCGCAATAGGAGAGACTAACCACAGAGCATCGCCGAGTATGGCCGCCTCTTGTGGGACTGGCGGATAGATTGCTCCATACGCCTCTAAAAAACGCCGGGCGCGTTCAGGATCAAAACCACGCTTCACCAATGGGCGCGTCAGTGTACTCTCCTGTTGCCACGTCAGCGCACTGAAATAGAATACGCCATAAGCTAGCTCAATAATGCGTTTCTCCCAATGCGAGGCATCCAGATTAAGCACCGCCGTCACACCCTGTGCTCCAAAACGCAGATTCAAGGCATGATAATCCCCATGAATATGAAACTCAGGCAGACCACGTACCGCTCCTATCGATACCATTGCCGCAGGTAGCACAGCCTCCCAGGCATCACACCAGTTCGCAAGAGCCGCCCCAACAGCTGCTATCTCGCTCTCCTCAGCCTTACTGCGTGCAAGATTGAGATAGCTCTGCACAACACCACCTATATACGCCTCCGAAGGCCAGCGATACACGGGGCCTACATAGCGACGCGATGCCTGATGAATACGTGCCAGCATAGCCCCAGCAGCATCCACCCACTCAAGACTCCGTGGATCTGCTGTACTGAACCGCTCTCCACCCACCTCTTCCTGTAACTCAAAGGAATCCTCACCTATCGTCACCGTTGGCTCACCCTTTGGTGTCAGCCACAAAGATGGTAGAGGAATACCCGCTTGCGAGAGAAACTCTCGGAAGACATAACGATGAGAGCTATCCTCCTCCATGAAGCCCTCGCCCCGCTCTTTCAGCACGTAGCGTCGCCCACCTTGCCCCTCTGCTCCCCCGATTTCAACCAGCAAACTCAGGTTCTCATTGGCTAACGACGCTACGTGCCCCAAATTGCGCCACTCGTTCACCCCAAAGCCACGCATTACCTCATTCAAATCCAACAGTTCGTCTTGTTCTTCTCGATACTCATCCATATCTATACAATTAGCACTTTGAGCCGCTTCGGCTCAAAGTGACAGCTCTTCCAATGTCACTTCTGTCACACTTGTCACTTTGAGCCACTCCCACTCAAACTTCCGTCGGCAAATCATGACGCTGTCCCCACTCATTCCAGGAACCATCATAATTCGTCAATTTGGGATAACCTAGCATGGCCAGCGTAAACAGGACTGTAGTAGCCGCTACGCCTCCATTACAATAGGCGACCACATGATCTTCTGGCGTTATCCCATGAATAGCAAACAGGCGGGTTAACTCACTACTACTGCGAAACGTACCTGTTTCCGGATCGATTAGTTCCTCACGCGGAACATTCAGCGCACCGGGGATATGACCACGACGCCCATGACCGCGCACCAGTCGTCCACTATATTGTCCGTAATCGCGTGCATCCATCAAAGCCACATGCGGCTGACCCAGTAGAGCCAGCACCTCCTCTGCCGTCGCTCGCAACTGAGGCTGCACTACCGGTGTAAAGGTAGCCCCTGGATAGTCCGGCACCTCATCGGTAATCGGCAAATGCTCACGCTGCCACTTCGGCCAGCCGCCATTCAGCACAACCACCTGATCATGCCCATAGTAGCGCAGTGCCCACCATAAGCGTGTGGCAAACTGCGAAGCCGGATGAGCGTCATAGGCCACCACCAAATGCTGATCACCAATGCCCAGATTTTCCAACACTTCAGCAAAGCGAGCGGCTGGCGCAACCTGCACCTGTACATCCGCATTTGGATCAATAATATCGCTGGTCCAATCAATATAGACGGCCCCAGGAATATGCCCCTGCTCGTACTCATCACGAGCACCCGTATACACCGCATCCTGTATACCGTCATGTTCCATCGTGCGGACGTAGCCACGCATATCCACAATCCGCAAGTGTGGATCATGCAGATGCTCAGCCAGCCACGAGGTCTCGACTAAAAACTCGTGCCGATCCATTTCCCCTCCCTCAATCTCTCTCATGAAAACAACCCGGCGGCATCAGGATTGTCAGTATGCACAAAGTGCGCTGGTGTCCCCAGGAAGTTCATCGACGACACGTTTGTAATCACCATCGATGAATTAGGTGTCTGCGTCGTAAAATAACGCTGCACCATCAGACCCAGAGGACGAGCCAGAATTAATGAGGCCGTTGAGGCCAGAATTACATTATTTAGCGTATTATACGGGCGGCGCATCCTCGCGACCGCCATAGCCGCCAGCCCCGTCAACATGCCTGATACAGCCAAATTGGTACCGCATCGCTCGTGTATCGCTAGTTCCGGTTGCGTTGTGCGTAGCAGGGTGAGTGCTTCCTGAGCAGCTGGCAGAATAGCTTCAGTAGGTACATCCCCAAAGACAAAAAAGCCTAGAGCGAACGAGATACCGGCCATACGCACGTCGGGAAACTTTCTACTCAGCAAAACGATCGTTGCATGCTCCAAAGCATGGTTTTGCCTCACTGCACTACCCAATAACATTTGCTGCGCCACCGCAGTAATGGGATTAATGGAACCCATCAGAATACATCCTTCCTTTTGTTTGCATCAATATGTTGTATTAAAGACTACAATCTCATCGCCAAAATTGATCACATCGCCATCATTCAAGGCTTGTGCTTGTGAGATACGTACCCCGTTAATCAACGTCCCGTTGGCACTCTGCAAATCCTCCAGGTACCAGCGTCCATTATCAAACCATAAACGCGCATGTCGCCGGGACACCGTGCGCCCGGAAATAATCAGATCATTGCCATTAGTCCGTCCAATCGTTGTCACAATTTGATGAAAACGGTATGAACGTCCGCCCATCGCACCATTCTGCATCGTCAAACGCGCCAGCAAGGGACGCCCATTCGGTCCCATATAACGGTCAGCTACCGCAAACTTATCCGCAAGCTCATAGCCACAGGTGGTACAAAACAGGCGTGTACTGGGATTGGCCTCACCACAACGAAAGCAAGGTAACGTCACCACCTGCTGCTGATTACCCGCCACCAGAGGTTGGCTGACAACGTTGGGCCAGAGTGGCTGACTTGGGTTAATCGGCCCACCGACCACGTTGGGTGGTCGTGCCACCACGTTGCCCTGTCTATCCAATTGCGGCATCGCCGACGATATCCCTGGGCGCCAGCGTGACGGAATGGAAAGACTCGAAGCCGTTAACGCAATGGTCAAGGCATTGATCAATTCATCGGTTGTCTGATAGCGATCCTGCGCCTGCTTAGCGGTCATCTTCACCACCACCTGCTCAATAGGCGCAGGCACATTGACCTTACGCAACAACTCAACCGGCAAGGGCTCATTCAAATGCTTGACCGTAATCGTCAGGGGATTTTCTGCCGTAAAGGGCACACGGCCTGCTAAACAATGGAACAACACAATGCCCAGTGAATAAATATCACTGCGACGATCGACCGCCTGTCCGGTGCCCTGTTCTGGCGACATATACTGGGGGGTTCCAATGCCCGTACCCACGCGTGTCAGGTTCGTGGTGCCCTCCAGAATTTTCGCAATCCCAAAATCAGAGAGTAGCAGGTAGCCATCTCTTCGCAACAACATATTGGCCGGCTTGACATCGCGATGCACGATCCCATTAGTGTGAGCACAATTTAAGCCTTCTGCTGCCTGGATCATGTAATCCACCGCTTCTGCCACGGTGATCGGGCGTTTTAACCGATCCTTTAACGTCCCTCCATCCACATATTCCATGACAATATACGTAATCCCCTCCTCCTCACCAAAATCATGAATTTGCAGAATGTTGGGATGGACTAACTTCGCAACCGACCGGGCCTCCTGAGCAAAACGCTTCACAAAGATAGGGTCTCGTGCATGATAGGCCGGCAAGACTTTAATTGCCACATACCGATCCAGATTCGGCTGATATGCCTTAAAGACGGTAGCCATGCCACCAGCACCAATACGCTCGACAATACGGAACTGGCCCAGTGACCTGCCGACCAGTGCATTCATGTCATCATTATTCATTTGTTGGCGCGGGTATTGATTCTCCGGTTGCATAGTCAGGCGACTCTCTCTTTCCTACCTTCTTGTAATCATTCCCTTGATTATACAGGTAGTTAGCGTCTCTGTCGAGGGGATTTTGGCATAACCTTGCAAAGATTAGTAGCAAAGTCTACGCGATTACCAACCCTTGCTTAACATATCCCCAGTTTCGGCTTATCCTTCCAATAGAAGTGTTTCTGGGTCTTCCACCAATTCCTTTACTCTCACCAAAAACTGCACTGCTTCACGGCCATCTACAATACGATGATCATAAGAAAGAGCCAGGTACATCATTGGACGAATCACTACTTGACCATCAACGACCACCGGGCGTTGCTCGATTTTATGCATTCCCAGAATACCCACCTGTGGCCCATTCAAGATGGGCGTCGAGAGCAGCGAACCAAAGACACCACCATTCGTAATCGTAAAAGTGCCGCCCTGCAGCTCACTGAGAGAAAGTGTATTCTCCCGTGCCTTCTTTGCCAGGGTCGCAATCTCCCGCTCAATATCCGCAAAACTCTTGCGATCGGCATCGCGCACTACTGGTACTACCAGGCCCTCCTCTGCTCCTACAGCAATGCCGATATCATAGTAATACTTGAGTAGCATCTCATTGCCTTGAATCTCAGCATTCAGGCGCGGAAAGGCCTTGAGTGCCCCCACCACTGCCTTTGTAAAGAACGACATAAAGCCCAACGCGATATTATGTCGCTCTTTGAACGACTCTTTACGACGGTTGCGTATCTCCATAATCGCGCTCATATCCACTTCATTGAACGTTGTCAGCATAGCTGCTGTATGCTGAGCTTCCACCAGGCGTTGAGCGATGGTCTGACGCCGACGTGAGAGGCGAATACGCTCTTCACGTCTGTCCGTAACCGGCTGAGGTTGAGGCGCAACCGCAGGAGCCTTTGGTGCTGGAGGAGCAGGTGGTTGGACTGTCTCGACAGAGGCCGTCACCACACCCTGAGCAGGTGTCGCTTGCTGTGTTTGCTGCTCCATGTAGCGAATCACATCATCCCTGGTGACACGCCCATGCGGACTTGTGCCCTGCACCTGCGAAATATCAATATTGTAGTCACTTGCAATGCGCCGCGCCAGTGGCGAAGGGGGCCGTTGTTCATCACCGGCTGTTGAGGCTGCCTGCCCAGTAGGCGAGGGTTGGCCTGCTTGTACCTGTCCATCTGGCAAAGGCGAGGTAGGCCGCTTTTGTGCTTCCCCACGTCCTGTTTGCAAAGGTTGAAGCGACGCCTGCCCTGTCTGTGCCGACTGGCCATTGCTCGTCGATGCAGTTTGCTCTGCACCAGTTCCTTCGCCAATCATCCCCAGTACATCACCCACCGACACCGTATCTCCTTCGTGCTTTACAATCTTTTGCAGCACTCCACTCTGCTCTGCCGTTACCTCAACATTGACCTTATCCGTCTCCAGTTCCACCAGAGCTTCACCCTGGCTCACACTATCACCCTCGTGCTTCAACCACGAGGCAATGACCGCATCAACTATCGATTCTCCCATGGTTGGGACGCGTATCTCACCTGGCATGACTTTCTCCACGTTCTTTGATGGATGAACTCAAAGCTTTCGTCAACAGTTGCTCCTGCTCTGCCATAAACAAATCTATAAAGCCAGATGCAGGGCTGGCCCTTTCAGGACGGGCAATCACGCGCACCTCCATATGCGGCCCCACTAACGCGGATAAACGCGAAGAGATATAATTCCATGCTCCCATATTACGCGGCTCCTCCTGAACCCACACAACCTCACGCACATGGGGATAGTTGGCAAAAACCTTTTGCAGTTCATCCTCAGGAAAAGGATACAACATTTCCAGGCGCACTATTGCCACATCCTCGGCCTGCGCCCGCTTCCCATGAGAAAGAAGTTCTACAGCTACCTTTCCTGTACACACTAGTAAGCGTCGGATACTATCTGCACGTTTGAGAGCTGCTCCATCATCAATGACCCTTTGGAAGGTACCTTCGACCAACTCTTGTAATGTAGCCGCGGCAAACGGATGGCGTAATAAACTCTTAGGCGACATCACCACCAGTGGTCGGGGATCAGCAGTTATATCATGAGTTTGTTGCCGCAGTAAATGAAAGTATTGAGCCGCTGTCGAGCAGTCGGCTACACGCCAGTTGTGCTGAGCCGCCATCTGCAGATAGCGTTCCATACGCGCACTGGAGTGTTCCGGCCCCTGCCCTTCGTAGCCATGAGGTAACAGCATCACAATCGACGATCTTTGTTTCCACTTGGCTCGACCGGCTGAGATAAACTGATCGATAATCACCTGGGCGGCGTTGGCAAAGTCGCCAAACTGAGCTTCCCAGATCACCAGCGCGTCTGGTGCATGCACACTATACCCATACTCAAAACCCAGCGCACCCGCCTCACTTAAGGGGCTATTATAGATCGAGAACGAGGCCTGTGCCTCCCTAAGATGTTGTAACGGCATATACACTTCGTTGTGGATATCATGGAGTACCGCATGGCGGTGGCTGAATGTCCCGCGCTCCACATCTTGGCCGGTCAGGCGAATGGCTGTGCCGTCCGCAAGAATCGAGGCAAAGGCCAGGGCCTCAGCCTGCCCCCAATCAATACCACCTTCTTTACCGAGCGTATTTGCTCGTCGCTGTAAGAGACGAGCTAGTTTCGGATGAGGTTCAAAACCCTTCGGCCACGTCAATAACTCAGTATTGTACTGCTCCAATTGTTCATCCGATACAGCAGGCGACACACCAGCATCCTCACGGTCATCGAGGTTATCCGCATCATCCTCTTCCATATGTCCGCTACTATCCGCCTCTTGCTTGGCTTGCTCCAACACAGCAAACGCTTCCTTTACCATCTCCTCCGCCTCCGCTTGAGTCACTATACCCAACTGCTCAAGGTGGCGAGCATAGAGTTCCCGCACCGTCGGATGCTTGCGTATGATCTCATACATCCCCGGCTGTGTAAAGGCTGGCTCATCTCCTTCGTTATGTCCCCAGCGACGATAGCCGACCAGATCGATCAAGATGTCCTTATGAAAATGATCGCGATAGGCATGCGCCATGCGTATCGCCGTCACACAGGCATCAGGATCGTCGGCGTTCACATGAATAATGGGAATCTCAAATCCCTTCGCCAGATCGCTAGCAAAGTGCGTCGAGCGACTATCCTGCGGCTCCGTAGTAAAACCAAGCTGGTTGTTCACGATAATATGTACTGTACCCCCGACCCAATAGCCATTAAGATGCCACAGGTTCAGTGTCTCCGCTACCACTCCTTCACCTGGAAAGGCAGCATCACCATGAATCAAGATCGGTAGCGCACGGTCTACATCCTGTAACGGTTTCCCCGCTACCTTATAGTTCTCTTGCGAAGCACGGGTCATACCCTCAATCACCGGATTCACAAACTCTAGATGGCTCGGATTCGGTGCCAGGATGACCTTCAGACCAACTGAGGCCCCTTCGTCCAGAATATGCTCTGCTCCCAGATGATATTTCACGTCTCCTGTCCAGCCAAAGCCAAATGTATCTGTGAGGGGTACACCCTCTTCGTGCTTAGAGTGGCTGAACTCCGCCAGGATCACTCGATATTCCTTACCCAGCACATGTGCCAGGACGTTGAGCCGCCCGCGATGGGCCATCCCGATAAGCACTTCCGCAGTACCAGATTCGATAGCACCCTCAATCAGTTCATCCAGCATCGGTACGAGCGCATCCGTCCCCTCCAGAGAGAAGCGTTTCTGGCCGGGGAAGGTCTGGTGGAGATATCGCTCAAACGCCTCTACCTGAGTCAGACGTCGCAAAAGCTTCCGACTAGCCTCAGCATTCTGCTTTCCCTGAAACAGGCGCAAGCCGACCGCATCACGCAGCCAGCCACGCTCAACCGGGCTTTTTACCTGATCAAACTCATAGCTAATCGCGCCGGAGTACATCGCCCGCAGCTGGTTAATCGCCTCAAGCGCGTTAGATACACCCTCCGCCGCATGTCCACCTACCACCTCTGGTGGCAGTGCGGCCAGATCTTCATTAGTAATACCATGGGTTTCTGGTAAAAGAGCGGGGTCGCCCAGAGGCTCCGTCCCCAGTGGATCAAGATGAGCACCGAGATGACCTTTCCGGCGAATCTCATGGGCCAGCGAAGAGGCCGCTACCACGTCAGATACGTCAAAAGGTATGTGCGCATCCATCTTCCCTTCCTCTGATACTTGTCCCTCTTGTGACCATTTGTCAAATACGCTACGTGTCGCAGCATCTACCGAGGAAGGGTCTTGCAAATATCGTTCATATAACTCCAGGACATACCCTGCGTTCGGTCCATAAAATGTTTTCAGATCATCCATTTTCTATGATTTCCTGTATAATTGCGTATACTAGAACCTTCGTAAAGCCCTCTTTCAGATCTGGGTGCGCAAGGGATTTTTACACAGTATCAGCAGGTCTCTTCTAAGAAAGATGTAGAGGCGGCATTTATGACGCCAGTCAGCAAGCCGATAGACAAACTCAAGAGAGACGGACTGGCGTCATAAATGCCGCCTCTACCATGCCTCTTGAATTCGTGCAAAAATCGTACACACGCCTTTCAGAGCTTTGACTATTGTATTTTATCACCTTCTATGGTATCATAGCCTTGTTGTACATCAAATATCAAGCAAGAACAGTATACAAGTTGGTTCTTCCAGGAAAAAACTGTAGGGGTATACTGCACTTCCCCCTCTCAATCCTGTACGAGAACCATACAATCATCGGCAACGAAGGAACGAGTAGGCCGCATCTGCTTGTCAAAGAGAGTCCGGAGATGGTGGAACCGGATACAAGCCGCTCGCCGAAGATCAGTCCTGAGCCGCCAGCCGAACAGTGTAGTAGACCTGGCCGGAGCCTTCCCGTTACCACGAAGGGTTGCAATTCTTTCTATATATGAGTAAGTGTTGCAGCACAATGAAGTGAGCCATACCATCCTCCAAGATATATGGCTAATCAGGGTGGTACCACGAGAACTCCTCTCGTCCCTCACATATCAGGGCGAGAGGTTTTTTATTGAAAGACGTAACGAAAGGGCAGCTTCAATGTTGAACACAAAATTGCTCTATCACGAAAATAGCTTTACCTACGAGTGCAGTGCCACAGTCATCGCCGTCGAAGGAGATGAGATAGCCCTTGATGCCACTGTCTTTTTCCCCGGTGGTGGCGGGCAAATGGCCGACCGTGGCACCATTAGCTGGAATAATCATGAGGATTGGTCTGATGTGATTGCTCTCAACAAGCGCGGAGACCTGGTCTGGCATACCCTCAACTGCCCACCACCATCAGTAGGCACCGAGGTAACCTGCACTATTGACTGGGATTTCCGCTATAAGATGATGCGGACTCATACTGCCCTGCACATCCTCTGCGGCACTATCTGGAAGGAATTTGGCGTCCAGGTCACCGGTGGCCAAATGTATCCCGATCGCGCACGTATGGACTTCGCTATGGAAAACCTCAACAAAGAGCGCATGGCCTATATCGAGCAGAAAATTAACGAGGTAGTGGAGGCTGACTATCCGATCAAGGTCTATAAACTGCCGCGAGAGAGGGCATTCGCCATTCCCGATCTCATACGCACAAAAATTAACCTTCTTCCCCCAGAGATTGAAGAGGTACGTATCGTCGAAATCGTTGGCCTCGACCTGCAAGCCGATGGTGGCACGCACGTCAACCATACCAAAGAGGTCGGCGGTATCAAAATTACTAAAACCGAAAACAAAGGTAAAATCAACAAACGCTTAGAAATCATGCTAACAGAAGAATAGCCATATCCATTGGGCAAACATGAACAGGGAATCAATATGTAGTGACCCCCCTTGTGGGGGTCAGGCTCCAACACTTGATGTTCATGTCGCCCTACACTCAGGAGGTAGAAAGTGTCAGTGAAATCGACGGTCTTCCGACCAGTTATCGCGGCAGATCGCGTCAATTATTCAGCGCTAGAGCACACTATCCAGCAGTGGTGGGACGATAACGGCGTGCTGGAAATGTACCTGAAACGCAACGAGTCCAGTGATAAACAGTATTCGTTTCTCGATGGCCCCATCACCGCTAACAACCCTATGGGCGTTCACCATGCCTGGGGACGCACCTATAAAGACCTGTACCAGCGCTTCAAAACCATGCAAGGTTACAAGCAACGCTATCAGAACGGCTTTGACTGCCAGGGGTTGTGGGTCGAAGTCGAGGAAGAAAAAGAGCTAGGTCTGCACCACAAACGTGAGATCGAAGAGTACGGTATTGCTGATTTTGTGCAACGTTGTAAGGAGCGCGTCTTTACCTTCGCTAAACGCCAGACTGAGCAATCTATTCGCCTCGGCTACTGGATGGACTGGGGTAACGACTACTACACCCTCTCCGATGAAAACAACTACACCATCTGGCACTTCCTTAAGAAGTGCTACGAGCGCGGCCTGATCTACAAAGGTCATGATGTCATGCCCTGGTGTCCACGCTGCGCAACCGGCATCTCCAACATGGAAATGGAGTCAGAAGGTTACAAAGAGATCAGCCATCTGAGCCTCTATATCCGCCTCCCTTTGCTAGACCGCCCCGGCGAATACCTGCTCGTCTGGACAACCACCCCGTGGACTCTGGCTGCTAATGTCGCCGCCGCCGTTCATCCTGACCTGAATTATGTCAAGGTAGAACAAGACGGCGAATACTACTACCTGGCCGAGGACTTGTTACCTGTACTCAAGGCCCTCAAGGGTCGTGATAAGGGTGACTATGATGTTGTTCAAACCCTCAAAGGCAGTGAGATGGTTGGCTGGAACTACCGTGGCCCCTTCGACGAACTGCCCGCCGAGCAAAACGTCGTCCACACCGTTATTCCCTGGAAAGAGGTTAGTGCTAGCGAGGGCACAGGCATCGTTCACATCGCCCCTGGCTGTGGTCGCGAAGACTTCGCCCTTTCCAAAGAGTTCAATCTGGCTGTGGTGGCTCCTGTAGACGAATTTGGCGTCTATCTCCCAGGCTACGACTGGCTCAGTGGTCAGAACGCTGCCGAGGTTGGACAGGAAATCGCCGAGAATCTGGCGCAGAAGGGTCTGCTCTACCGGCCACAAAACTACAAACACCGCTATCCGACCTGCTGGCGATGTGGGACCGAACTCATCTTCCGTCTGGTCGATGAATGGTTCATCTCCATGAAGGATCTCCGCTATGAGATCATGGAGGTCGTGCGCCAGATCACCTGGATCCCCGCCTTCGGCCTGGATCGCGAGTTGGACTGGCTGCGTAATATGGATGACTGGATGATCTCCAAGAAACGCTACTGGGGCCTGGCTCTGCCCATCTATGACTGTCCGCAGTGTGGCACCTTCGAGGTCATCGGCAGCGAACACGAACTGCAAGAGCGAGCCGTGACGGGTTGGCAGGAGTTCCATGGTCACTCACCCCACCGTCCATGGGTTGATGCCGTCAAAATTCACTGTAAAAACTGCGGTACAGAGGTGTCGCGCATCAAAGATGTAGGTAACCCCTGGCTCGATGCCGGTATCGTGCCCTTCTCAACCATGCACTACCGCACCAACAAAGCCTACTGGGAGCAGTGGTTCCCCGCCGACTTTGTCAGCGAGTCATTCCCAGGCCAGTTCAAAAACTGGTTCTACTCCATGCTGGTTATGAGTACCGTCCTGGAGAATACTGCGCCCTTCAAAACACTCTTCGGTTACGCTACCCTCATGGCCGAAGATGGCACCGCTATGCACAAATCCAAGGGCAACGCGGTCGTCTTCGATGACGCTGCTGATACGGTCGGCTCTGACACGATGCGCTGGCTCTTCACCAACCATGTGCCGGAGCAAAATCTCAACTTCCCCCGTATCCCCACACCTGAGGATATGGAGAAAGCTGCTCAGGCGGGGCTTCCTGTGCGTCTCAGCGAAAAGTGGATGCTCGTCCGGCGCACCCTCGACAAAATCTGGAATGTCTACTGGTTCTTTGTCACTTACGCCAATATCGACCACTTCGATCCAACGCAGTACCAGCTTCCCGTAGCGCAGCGCACTGAACTTGATCGCTGGATACTCTCTGAACTGCAACAAACCATCCGTGAGGTGACTGAGGGACTGGAACTGTACGATAGCGTCAAGCCCGGTGAGGCCATCCAGACTTTCCTGGATAATCTCTCCAACTGGTACCTGCGTCGCAGCCGTGAACGCATCTGGAAATCTGAGCTGGACTACGACAAGCTGGCCGCTTACCTTACGCTCTACGAGTGCCTGACCACTCTGCTCGCCCTACTGGCGCCGTTCATACCCTTCACAACCGAAGAGCTATATCAGAACCTCGTGCGCAACGTCAACATACATGCACCTATGAGTGTGCATCTCTATGACTGGCCCCAGGTCAACGAGGCGCTTGTCGATGAGCAGTTGGTCCGCGATACGCACCTGGTTATGCGTATCGTCGGTCTTGGGCGTTCCGCTCGTGAGAAAGCACAGATCAAGGTACGTCAGCCGCTCAATGCCCTCCATGTGCGTGTCCCCAGTTCCACTGAGGAGGAAGCCCTGCGCCGCCTGAGCGAACAGGTTCTCGAAGAGTTAAACATCAAGCACCTGGAACTCATGAGCAGCGATAGCGACATGCTCACCTACACGCTCAAGCCGCAAGTCAAGCTTCTTGGGCCAAAATATGGCCGTCTCGTCCAGAAAATCCTTGCCAGCTTTAAGGCCCTGGATGAACGAGGCACTCGCGAGGCCGCCAAAATCCTCAACGAGACAGGCGTCCTCAGCTTCACCATCGATGGTCAGCAGGTCGAGCTAACTCCGCAAGAAGTGGAAGTCGTCGCAACCGCCAAACCCGGTTTCGTGACCGCCGAGGAACGTGGCTACGTCGTTGCCCTCGAAACCACCATCACCCCCGAACTGCGTGAAGAGGGTCTCGTACGCGACCTCACCCACTACATTCAGGACATGCGCAAAAAAGCTGGCTTCAACATCGAGGATCACATAGGCCTGGCCCTCTATACCGACGCCGACCTTGCCCACATGCTCCGCGACTTCAGCAACGCCCTGATGGCAGAGACGCTGGCCGACAACCTGCTCATCTCTGTTGATCAGCAGCAAGACAAACCCTCTTTCACTGAGGTCTATCGTGAAGTGGTCTCACCTACTGAGGCGAAGAAGCTGGAGGGGTATAGGGTTGAGGTGGTGTTGGGGAGGGTGTAGACCTTGGTCAAGAAGAGGGGTCTGTAGAAAATAGGGGTAGTGCTACTGAAGTGGTCTCCGTGGCGTATCGCGTAATCCGCGGAGATCGGAGCTGGCTTTCTCGGCATGGGGCGCAAATATCGTGCGATAAGGGCACGACTCCGAGCGAGAACAAGAGCTCGGATCGCCGCAAGCGTACTCGCACATCGCGCTCCGCAGGGTACGACACAAGCCGCCGCGCAGCAGCGCCCCTTTCCAATGCGGTGGCGTCATATCCGTCTCGGCTCGAAGGCAAGACGCATAGTTAGCACAACCAGCGGGAGCGTGGCAGTTCAGGCAGATCAGCCATTTGATTAGCCAAGTAGTATGCTTGTTATCTCCTCGGCCGTAGCTTCAGTTCAACGACTATGCGGCCATTGGGCTCCTGGCGCAGACCCGTCACGACGACTGATATTTTGGGACCCAAATGCCGATCTATCAGCTCCCTTGGGATAAACCCAATAACCTGTGCGGGGTCCAGGTTCCAGAACCTGACTTCAACACCCTGCTCGCTTTGAGTATAATCAACCATATTACTCAGCTCCCTGCCGACAGGAAAGAGTTCTGCCAGCGCAGGTGACTGGACTGGCTGCGGTATGTCTTTCTCTACCGGGGCCTGCCTCACGGCCGAGGCTTGAGTACCTTGCGGGCGCGATTTACCCTTGAAGTATGGATCGTCGAACTGTGTCGGGTCGGGCAATACCAAGCGATCGCGGTATTCATTAGGCTGGATCTTCATGTAGCGTGTATTTGGACGTGCTGGCTGCTGGTTTGCTAGGTATGTAGTACCGCCTTCTTCCGCCCGGTAGCCCGGCCATTCGAGCAACTTGAGCAGCATGGCGATTCGTAGCATATCTGCCAGTCGCACGCAAGGCGGTTCTGGATTCAGTTCATGCAACAGGTGTTCCTCGAAAGGTCGCGTCAGGCGAGCCAGTACTTCGGGAATAGCCAGATCCTCGCCCTTCGACGCCTCGCCGACTTCAGCAGTAGATCGTGTACTTTTAGATGAGTTCTCACTTACGGCAGGCTCGCCCAATTGCCAGTTGTCGCCGCTGCTATTAAAGAGCGTATCGTAGCGCAGCGGTCGATCGATGATATGCAGATGGGCATGTAGCTCCACAGTTCCCAGCCCCAACGGTTTACCCATGCCAAGATGGTGACAATAGCGCCGTCCCTGCTCACCGTGCGGGTGCAGCGTCCAGCAGAGCGCACCCAACTCACGGTCAGACAGATTCTCGAAGTAGACACGGAAGGAGAACTGGACTCCTGGCTTCAGCGGTTTGAAGCGCGTATGCTGAGTATCCCCTTGAATTGGTTGAGAAGGTTCCTTGATCGCCGCGCGGATCTGCTCAAGCGTGAGGCCCTGGTCGGTACCCAGGCCCTGGTGCCAATAGAGCTTATGACCGCGTATGGTAGTCTTGTCGCTGTCTGGTGGTGTACTATCGTAGTGGTCGAGTTTTCCCTTAACATCAGGATGTTGCTGCGTAAGATAATGTTGGAATGCGGTGGGTTTTGGCGTCGCCAATATCCTGGGTTCAATTTTACTGTCAAAGTCACCCGCCAGCCAGATATTCGCTGGATCGGACCGGAGTACAGCATCCGTGACGATAACACGGCCCGCATAGGCACGCTGCTTATCACCTTGCCTGGGCATGACGGTTCCCAGTTCTTCAAGCTGCCGGGAAGTGCGGACGAAACCGAACAGCGCTTCAGCGTAATCGATATGCCTGGCGCTACGTAGAGACGGATCTACCAGGTCAAATGGTGAACGTGTATAGGGCAACCGGAACATTTGCGCTCGTCCAAAGAATACGAGATTCCGGTTTTCGTCGCGTAGGAAGAAAACTGGATCGCCGTCGCGCAAGTGTCCGTCCTTTTGTCTTGGCTGGCCAGTAGGCGGGCTACCAGCGGAGAAGGCTTTTTTCTGCCACTGTGTAAGCTGATCATCGTCATGGAAGCGGTCAACCAGTCGCTTGTTGGGGTCCTGTTCGCGAGGATCGTTAGGCACTTCAATTGGAGTAGTGGGTTGCTCAAGTGGAACAAAAAGGAATGTCAGGTGCTTGTAGTTCATGTGCCCCGTCAGGACCAGCTTGCCCGATCTTTTGCCCTGTATCCGGGCCACCGCAAGGTTGCGGGCGCGCCGGAAGCGCAGGTAAAGATCAGGATGGCGCATCCGCCTTCTGTTATTGCGGTCTGTAGTGAATTGTTTGGGGAAAAAGTAGTCTTTCTCGGTTCCATCGATATCTGCCCAGATCTCTCTATGCTGATACAACCATTTTGGTGTCTGATTGGGATTGCGCGCTGTCCTCTCATACAGATCCCTGCCATCAAGCTCATACAGATCACGGCTATCCGTCAACCCAAACAGCCGCAACAGATCTGGTGTATCAACGCGTGCAACAGTACATTCTTCGATGAAATAAGTTCCATCTTTACGAACGCGAAAGAAACCACCTTCGACTTGAGCGTGATAACCTGGTGCAGGTGGATGCCCAGTGCTGTGAACAATGCCCAGCTCTTCGACCATTCGGTGGTTATAGTATGAGCCGACAGCTGAATCGTCCACCGTGCGAAAGAAAAGCTGCTTCTCGCTGACCCACTGCATCTTGCCATAGCTGACAATCTCGAGCAGCGCTCGCAGCATGCCACGCAAGCTGCTGCCGGGAATAACCGGCTTACGTTCATCACCGGTGTGGAAGAATTCGGGCTTATTCTTTACCGGCGAATCCTTCTCCTCCTGGTGCGGGAAATCTTTAGCCAACACGGGGCCACGGATGTAAAGTGGTGAGCGCGTAGTCAGCGTCACATCGAGGTAGCCGCTAAGGCGGTCGCGGTAGTACTTGTCGTGATCCGGCAGTTCGTGGGCGTCATGGACGACGGGTATGATCTTCTCAGGCAGCGGAACAAAATTATAAGGCCCACTGGCGGTTCGGTGCAGGCTGGGGTTTTGGTGCTCAGGCCAGGGTGTTAGAATGGTCATACTTTGCTCTCCTTCGGCTCCGACAGCAGGCTAATGAGCCGACTGGCGCTTACCCGCACGAAGCCGTAATTATCTGCCTTCAAATAGTGACGAACTACGAGCCGCAGAGTGCGAGTTTGCTCGTCAATCTGCCCTGGATTGAGTGGAATGACGTGAAAGAGCCCCTGCGAGCCCTCACTCATCAGGGCAAAGCCTCGCTCCAAGGGTTTGGCATTTGTACCCAGCAAAACCTGCTGTTCTTCAAAAGCCTCAGCCCATTCGGCTGTAGCGCCCGGCGTGGCCTCAGCGATCAGCCGGCCCACCCATTCGCCAGCTTCGTCGCGCCAGGCGAGCAATTCACCAGCATGCGCGAAGAGCCGCGCCGTCTGGAGCGTCTCCGCCCGCAAAGGCGGAGAGTATTTCGGGGCTACGTCATGCGAGATGATTAACTCTTCACCATCGAGCCGGCCCCATATCACGCCATCATCCGTGTGGGCAAGCAGGTATTTCAGTTTGTGGGCGTGCATCTGCTGGGACAGCCATTTGGTCGGCTCATCCGCAAAGCCGTCCATCTTGACAGCCTCGCATGTTGCTGCAGTGTTGATGATCTCCCGCTTCATGATTTGCTCCCGCTTAGATATGTATGTAGCCTGGCGACGTAATTTTCTAGATCCTGGGGCTTTCCTATCGTCACACTCAGACCATTGGCCCCGTTTGCGAGCAGATTCCAGGTCCCTATCTGGTCGTTTCGGTACTCCAGGTGGCAGTTCTTACCACGCAGCCGTCCGCGACCGATGGAAATCTCGCCGCCCAGCGGCAGATCTCCGGTCCAGAGGTCTTTCAAAAGCAATAGGAGCAAGCCGATCTCGTATTCTTGCGGATTCGCAAGTAGCAGATTCACTGTCACCAGTGATTGCGTGCCGCCGAACAGAGGCTGTTCGTTAAACAAAGCGCCCTCACGTGTGCCGGCGGTGAAGCGGTCGAGACTCACACGGTTTTGCACAGAAGTATTATTGAAGACACCCCTCACAACGTGTTCGTAGATGATCATACGGCTGGCTTCAGGCTTTTCGGCAGTATCCATATCGGCGCCGAACATGTCGTCGATCAACTTGCTGGCTACCTCTTCGCCTTCTTTGGTGGGCGGCGCAATCAATTGGGCGATCTTGAAGGCTCTGGCACGCAAGGCACCGGTAAGGCTGGTACCGGACAAGATCGGCTCAGGCTTGCGTGTACCGTCAGCCGTTGGCCGCGCTGAATGCAGGTGCATGAAGTCGGGTCGCTGGGCTTCGGCGTCGTTTGCCTCTGCCTGTTCGATGTCTGGCCCACTGCCGGAGCGAATGAGCAACGATCCATCCAGGAAGAATTCGGCCTTGAGGCGGAAAGCCTGTCGCCGATCGGCTATCATCTCGCCAGCGCCGGTAGCTTGCACAATATTTGGATTGGCCGCACCGCTCAACTCTTTGGCACCATTGTCGATCCAGTCCAGCAGTTGCGCGGTGTTTGTCAGGTCGTATTCTTTGATGCGCCACCCCGTTACGCTCACCTGACCATAGCCGCGCCGCTTCCGGGCACCGATTGTGATGCTGCCGTCGTTGAAACCGGCGAGTGCCGTAGCCAGTGCCTGTTTGAGCGCTGGCGCATTGTCACGCTGGCGCACGATTAACTCGAAGCGCAAGGGAAACGTCGTGCCGGCCGCCCACATCTCAATATTGAACAACTTATCGTGGGCAGCCGTACGGCTGTCTCCCGCGAGGCCCACGCCATCGCGCAGCGCGATGGCAGCATACTTGCCACGTGCATCCTCGACGATAAGCGGGCTCTGTTCGCCATAATCATAGCCCCTGTTGCCGCCGAAAAGGAGTACACTTGCCGACTTAGTGGTACCTGCATCCGTATCGACTTTCGCTCGAAAGCCGTGTTCGCGTTCGCGCAAATAGCCGCGTAAGGCACCGGCAATCGACGCGCCGGTCAGGAGTGGCGTCTTGTCATCCAGTGAATCGGTCAGCAGCGGCATGTCGACTAGGTCATCGCCGTCGCCATTGCCGAAATGGGCGGGGGTTTGCAGAACGAGATCGCCCTCGACCACTATGCGCCGCACGATTTTGCGCGATACATCGCCGGACCACGAAGGCTTAGGCATGGCTAGTTCTCCTTTCCACGCTGCTTGGCTGTCCGCGCCAGCACAAGGTCTATGAGGCGGAGTACATACTCCAGACGCAGAGCGTCGTCTATATTTGCTTTCACGTCGCCGATCCGGGCACCCACCTCGACACCGCTCAGACCCAGAAGAGCTTTCCATTCATTGTCGTCCATCGTCCATGCGCCCTGGCTACCGTCCCTGAGCAGGCGTTTCAGCCAGCTGAGCAGGGGCTTTTCGTTGATGGTGCTGCGTTCAAACTGGCGGCGGGCGCCGCCTCTAGCTTCAATACTCTCGATAAACTGGCGTATCGTGCTGGTGCCCGGTGTCGCCTGGCGAAGCTCCTCGAGCACGATGCCACGCAGGCGTGAAATCTGTGCGTTGGACGGCGGATTGGCGATCTTTACAGTGTTGGCAGCAGCTAGCAACCTCTCGTCCAACCGCCGACTGAGCATGCGATTGACCATCAGCTCAGCGAGATTGCGTGCCTCTGTTTGGCTGATTGTGAAATTATCCGGACCCCGGCTCTTACCCATATTTTTATTTTCTGTCGCATTCATCTTTGTCATACGCTGCCGATCGAAGACGATGCGGCCAAAGCCTTCCGTGCGGTGCTCGCCAATGCCGCGTACCTCCAAATCATCCAGTAGCCTGCGGTCGCAGCCAGGGTCTTTAAAGACCAGCACACTGCCCATGCGCACCGCCAGAGCCTGTGGCAGGGGCAGACCCCATTTGCGGTTGAAACCCCCGATCGCCTCGGCACCCAGGAACGCATCTTCAAGCTCCAGTTCCACTCTTAGATGCCTGCCCAACATCTGGCGTAGTAGTTCGGGATCGACGGCAAATTGGCCTCTCTCGTCGCGTAGTAGGACATCGCTTTGCAGGGTGACGATCAGCTTGCCCTCCGGTGCATCCTCGGCATCCTCAGTCGCATCCCAGTCCGAATCATCGTCAGTCATCAGTTTGATCTCGGCCCGCCCGTAGCCGCCACTGCGCGAGCCGCCCAGGGTAACGTAGCCGCCTATTAAGTCCTCCAGAATCGGCTTGTCGTCGTCATTGTCACATATGATTGCAGCCTGGAACGTCTGCCCGGCGGCCAGCGCATCGTAGCGATAAACGGCACCGGCGATTTCGTCCGTATCGAGCAGTTTAGTGAGTCCCCTACTCGCCTGACGGCTATCGGTAGGACGATACTCCGGCATGGCCCGGCCAAATCGTGCAGTGCGTTGGGTATGCACTGCCACATTACGCGCTGGTCGAATCAAGCGCACGTCTTCGCCAGACTGAGTATAGAACGGTGCCGGGACCGGCTGCCATTGCTGCTTGTCATCCTGTGCTTCGACAGCGAAATCGAAGATCTCGCCTTCTTTATCCTTGACTCGCTGCCAGGACAGGGGCACAGGCAGGCTGGGCCGGTCGTAAACATCCAGGGGATAGCCGTTGAGATAACGGGTGGTGCCGTCGAAGAAAAGACGCCGCAGCGTGTCATCGCTCGCATCAGCTGACTTCGAGCCGAAATACCTGGCGAGGTACTTGCCGATCAAGATGCCGCGTAAGACGCTGCCCGGCAAGTAATCAAATGCCACCGCGCTGTTGGGATCGCCTTGCACCGAAGTGACCAGGGCTGGCTCCCGCAGAGTAACATGATACTTGATAACTTTCATGCCTGCCCTCCCACCAGGAGTTGCTTGAAGTGCTCGAAATGCGGCTCAGGGGTGACGTCGGAGCCTTGCTCATCCAGCAATCGCAGGCTCAACCGGCCCCGTCCGCGGTTGCGGCCTATTCCGCCACGGCGCACGCTGAGTGCGCAGGCAGCCAACAAAGCCAGGTCGTCCTCTTGAGGGTCATCGGCGAAATCGAGCCTGGCGCGGAAGCCGGTCTGGCGCAGCACAACGCGCATCGAGCGCAGACTGCCCTTCTCGGGAGCGCCCCTCTCTTCGTCGATGGCGGTCTGGCGGCGGATCGCGGTTAACGACTCCAGCACGTCGGCGGGCTTCAGCTCATCGTGCTCTATCCCGTAGCGCACCGCCTCGTGCAATTGCTGGGGTAAGAGCGCCGGGCCAAAGTGCAGCAGCGCCGCGCTCTCCAGATCGCTACCGGGACGACCGAATAGCCGCCCCGCCGACTTCTCAAGCGTGGGCAGCGCAAGCGAACCCGCTGTCTGAAGAGCGAACAACAGGTTGGCGCATTCTTCCACCAGCAGGCCCTTCAGCGTGCGGCCACGCACGAACGGCAGTCCTGTCGCGACGTCGTATTCTATCTCCTCGTCTACCAGCCCCGCCAAACCCTCGCCACGACCAAACGTGGCGTCGCTTTCAAGGTGCAGGCGCAGTTGCAGACGTTGCATCGGTCTCTCCTTCCAACGGTATGAACCAGTCTACTAACTCGATTGCGTCAAAGTAGCCGCAGTAGCGACCGTGCCAGCCGGTCAACGGCCAATTCCCCATCTCAGGCAATACCGACGGCAAAGGGGCTCCGTTGTTGAACGCCGCTACGAAGTGTTTAACCGCTGCGGGTCCCTCGCGCAGGGTGTCGCGTAACGCCTTGATCTTGTTGCGGCGTCTCGCCCATTCCTCTCCCTGGAAGGCTTTGATCCCTTCTGAAACCACGGGCCACGCACGTTGTCCCTGCTTGGGGTTGGCGTCCAGGGTGACGGGGCGCAACGTCAGCCAATCCTCACCCACCTGATATTCGCGGTCGCGAATCTCCTCGATTGAACCATCCAGGCCACTCAAGGCAAAATGCCAGTCGAGACACGAGCCAGCAATACCCTGCTCCGTGCGATAGGATTTAGCCGATCTGGTCAATTCGGCGGCCAATACATAGGCGCGGGCAAAGGGGTAATGGCTCTTGACGATGGCGACACCGGCGCAGGCTGACAGCCTGCTACCGTCTTTCCCCAGGCCGACAGTATATCGCTCAAACTCCCGCAAGTATGCCGTAGCCAGCGACAGGCCCAGGCGGCCATCGCATACGAAAGTAACATCATCGCCGCCAAAGACGATAGGCCGGAAGGGAACGTAGTAGCCGCTCTCTCCGCTCGCCAGCTTGATCTGGATCAACATATCCCGGTTCGGCTCATAAACGATGGACTTGCCGACGCTTTTATCGATAGTTTGCTTGAGCCTGCCGAGCACCGCCTCTAAAGCTTCCTTCGCCGCCTTCTTCACGTTGATCGAGAACTCCCTCAATTTCAGCCCGAATTCGCGGTTCTTGTCTACTGTTGCATACTTATCGCCGATCTCGCGAAAGCGTTGGCCCATACCGTTGCCGTCAGCATGCACAACGGCAATATGGCTGTATTCGCCCGCCGTGGCACCCAGATCCTCAAAACGGGAGGGGTAACTGTATCCTGCTAGCTTGATTGTCCCTTGCAGCCGCCGGTCGGCTGCACTCGTGCCGCTTGGCTTGGCAACGTCCACCTTGGCCCGGATCTCGTCGGACGCCAGGTAGCTAGGATCGCTACCAATGCCCTCGACCACTCCAGTAGCCGGTAGGCCGGTCGAGCTGCAAGACGCCGTCACGCTCAGCCCGAGCAGAGGAGCCGACCATGCACGGTTTCTCTTCTGCACAGTCAGCATGTGAAAGACCTCGTCTAGCTTGTCACGAAGCACGTGCTCGTGCCAATTCATTTCCTGTTGGGCGATCACCAGTTGTAGGCCGGGAGCCTCCTGCAAAGCACGCCGCGACAGGTTGTAATTAAACTTCTTCGCCTTGTCGTCGTCTCCGAACAACACGACGAAATTGCCGCCGCCCGAGTACAGCACCTCGGCATCCAAGCCGTTCTCGATCCATGCGCCGTCTCTCAGATCATTCTTGGGCCCGATGTTGTTCTTTCCGGGTACGGCGTCTTTCACTGCTTCGAACGCCCAGTCTCCGGTTGCGGCATCGACAAGATAAGATGCGCCGACGTTCTCGCGCAGACGGTTACTGCCGAAGATATATGGCTGTATCTGCATCGTATCCACAACGACGAGCCACATGTTCAACCCTCCTTGCTCTGCTCGCTGACCCAGTCCGCGATATTCTTGGTGAGGTTTACCAGACACTCACGGCCGAAGACTCGTATGCGACCCTGCGGGCTAATATCCCGGCGCATCTCATCTTCCAGTTTGTTGGCCTCTTCCTGCGGCATGCAGCATACCAGGGCGGCGCAGGCCTCGTCTCCACCCATTTGCCGCGCACGCACGTAGACCTCGAACAGTTTCTGCTTCAGAAGCCATCTGCCCCCGCCCTCTTTGCCGCTCTCGGTAGTGCATGAAAAGGCGAAAAGCTGGTAGCCACGTATCGCAACGACATCAAATTGGAAGTTCGTCTCCGAACTGCCCAGCACTTTGGGCTTGATATCCATACAGCAATCGTTGAGATGCAACTCCTGGGCGCAATATTGCAGCGCAGACAGCACGGCGGACTCCAGCCAGATTCCGCTCAGCCACTTACAAAAATCTTCTTCATCCTTGCATCGGCTCGGCCCGGTTCCCGCTGTTAGCTTGAGGTTCTCTGTGCCGTCTTGTCCAAGCTCTTTACTCATGGTTTCCCTCAGAATCGACAGCTCAGGCCACGATATTTCTAGCTTCCGCAAATCAGTTTTGCTTTTCCACTTGTCGTTAGGTGTCGGCTGCTTCACGTCATACTGTCCCTGCAACTCTTTCCCCGATTGGAACACCCAAAAAGGAGGAGGGATAGAAACTCGTTTCCTGGCCTCTGGGAAAAGCTCCTTACGCAGCCACTCAGTCCATATCCTGGCATGGCTAGGATTACTATGGATGGTGAGCAAAGCTTTGGCGCTCTCTGGCAGCACCGGCACCGTGATAGGCGGGTTTATCGGCTCCCAATTGTGCAACCCAAGCAACTCGTTGATGCCGATCTCGACTCCCAGGCCGACGTAGAATGAGATAGCATCCCTGCTGGGGGCCGGGTCGAAGCGCATTTGCAGTGTGCGTGCGTCCAGATAGCTGAAAACGGGGTCCCTACTGAATAGAGCGTCCCTCCTGCGGTCGTTGGCCCAGTTCTTTAGCGCATGATAGGCTTGCACCGACATCACTTTGGTGCCGCCCGTGTAGTTGAGACCCAGACGGACCATACGCGCCTTATTTGCATTGCCGGAGTCGCTTTTGTATTCCTTGAGCACCTTGCGTTCGTATTCCTCGAGCACCTCATATACACCGGCGGAAACTGAGGCCGCATTCGACTCTTCAACTGGCTTGAAGCCAATATTTGTATCTGGATAGCCCGCGTCAGCAAACCACGATTTCAATATCTGCTTCAATCTCTGCGAGAGATCAAGACCGTCAGCTGAGTGAATGAGGGTAATACTGCCTCCCGGTGCGGTTAACAGTTTGCCGGCCACCGCGTTTGGCACTGGGTTGGAGCCGACGAGGAGCAAAAGATGATCAACCTGGTAATCACGAATCTCGCTCATTTTCGAACCTCGAGCATTTCTTTATGAAAAGGCAGTGCAGTGTTTCGGGGTAAGGAAAGGATTTTTGATGACTCCGCTTCCATGTGTTCTATGCTTTCTTTTTCTATAGATCTCAAGCCTGTTTTTCAGAATGATTCGTACTAGAACCGAGTATCTATGATGAGATTTCTAGTGCGAGCTATTCTACCAGAAAATGCAGCTCAAGGCAAGGGGTCAGCGTCATTTTTGACTCTCCCATGAAAAAGTGGTGAAGGCAGGAACGAGCAAAGAAAAGAGGAGGAGGGGTACAAAGCGCATAAAAGGAAAAGCCGATAACGATTCCTTGTCATCGGATGAGCTTGCTGTTCATGATGCAGAGAGAAGACAACGGGATGCCAAGCGTGGGTCAAATTCTCCCATACGTGCTTCGCCTTGCAGCGAGCGACAGACAGTGGTGCTTGTGAGGCATCCGCGATCACACTGTTGGACAGGCTCATGGCGCTAGTCTCAAACCGATCTCTGACATTGCCCTCTCCTGATACAAAGTATAACACTTTTTCATGCGCAGTGGTGCGCCTGCGGCGCATGGGTCACTGTTGGCGAGTGGTATTACGGGCAGAAAAGCGGACATGTTCTATCGTTTTTCTTCTGTTTTGCACCTTCTAGTCGATAGCTTTTCGGCGATGTGAAACGAAAAATGCCGCTGGATTGCTTGTAATACCATTCGCCAACAGAGCCTTTTTTGCGCGAGAGAAAGGTGAATAGCGGAAAAAAGGAGCAAGAGAGAGGCCAATCAAATCTGCTCTCCCCTTCAATTCCCTTTGTATTGCAGGATATAGAGGCCAGCGTTGTAGTCTGTCACGTACATCATACCCTCACGATCCACGAACACATCGCAGGACTGGATGACCCGAGCTCGGTTAGGTCGCGTGTCGAACATGCGCTCAGGCGGCGGGGGTACGAAGAAGGCTACCTCTTCCGGTCGGAAGGGATTTTTGATAGTGAAGACCCGCACCCCGGCGTTCTGGTAGATAGCGAAGATCAACTCCGAACTCTGGAAGGACCCCGGACGGTTTTCGTGCAGGTTATGCGGACCGAAGTGGCCACCCTTAGCACAGTAATCCTCCTCTGAGGGAGTAGGAAAGGTCGAGATCGTAACCGGGTTGGTTGGCTCACGCACATCTACCACCCAGGTGTACTTTACCTGGTCAGCGCAGTTGTCTGCAATGGCTTCGTCTGCCACGATCGCCAGTTGCCGATCCGGTAAGGGCAGACTGGTATGCGTACCACCACCGAAGGGGGGACACCAGTTGCGATGCGCCAATAGGCGGGGCTGGCTTGGGTTACTCACGTCGAGCAGCGTCAAACCTCCATCGCGCCATGAGGCGTAGGCGATGGTGTCAGCTACAATAGCATGGTGCAGAGCATAGCGCTTGCCTGCTCCCCAGCTCGGCATCTCGCCTCCCGCTCGCCACATCCCAGGTAACCACCAGCGACCGGCCTCCTTCGGATGAGTCGGGTCTGCCATGTCAATGACCAGGAAGATATAGTCAGTATAGCCGTCCAGTAAGGCGGACGCATAGGCATAGCGACCTCCCACGTACCAGAGGCGGTGCAGGCCCAGCCCCCCGACAGGCATGAAGCCGACCTCGTGAGGCTGCTCTGGTCGAGAGATGTCATAGACACGCAATCCGGCGGAGAAGTTGCGGTTCTGTTGCCCAAAGGTCTCGCTAATGGAATTGGTGTAGTATTCCGCCTCATTCGCATACAGGCTGGAACCGAAGAGGTTGACGGCGTTGACCACCAGCAGGAGATCGTCATACGTCTGCAAGTGGAGGGCCCAGGTGTTCGGCTGACAATGACCAACTAGTACGGGTAGAAGCGGTAGAAGACCCAAGCGGCTTGCCCGTGCCGCTGACAAGGAGCTTTGGCTTGAGATGGCAGAGGTCTTCTTTCTCAGGAAGCTCAGCTTCTCTGCCTGTTTCTGGCGGTCTTTCCTCTTTCTCCTGTCGTACCCGAAAACACCTCAACCGTCATGCCTGTTCATCCTTATCTCCTCGTACTAGTTGGTCATTGTCAGGGTGTTCGGAGGGGTCGGGAGGAAGTTCACTGACCTGGGGTTCTTCGGATCCGTGACGTTGACGATGGTAACTCCATTGCTGAACATATGGCCGATGTAGGCTTGTCCCCTGTGAACCATGATCTGGACACCGTCCCCCCTGATCTGAATGGCTCACGAAGTCGATATTTCGCCGTGGAACATCCAGGTGTGCCTTGCTCATCTTTGCAACTCCTTAATAAAAGACACCAGACATTCTACTGGTTTTCTGGCTCGTCAAACAGCGTGGACTGCTCGTCTTGCTTTGCCGCCTTCAATCTTCGCTTCTTGGCAGCCCTGCGCCGCTCCTCAACCATTTTGCGAATGGATGGTGCTGATGGCAAGTCTTCAGGAAACGGAGCGTGAATAGCTTCGATGGCTTTCCGTACCTGATCGCCTACAAAGTAGTGTGTCTGGGCAGCTGCCTCCTGATCGACCACGTTGTCGCGAAGTAATTTATCTTCTGTCTGTGTGTTTTTGAAGTCAATGGCACTTAGCTCTGCCCGGCTGATATTGTCCAGATAGTCCTCTTTTTCAGGAACCCCTTTGAGTATTTTCAGCTCCTCGACGGTATGGCGATGAAGTCCCAAATACCCAGCGTCGATAAAGATGCCAAAGAACTCTGATTGGACACCAGAGAGGGCAGCAGTCTCTGCAAGTGTTTTATAACTATCAGAGACTTTGAGCCGCATAGCCAGGCGTTCTTCCTGTTCTTTGCGCAGTTGATGGATTTCGTGGGCGCGGGTACTCACCGCGAAATAGACCTGAGCAGCGGCAATCTCCGGTTTGCGAGGATCACCATTTTGTGCTATAAGGTAACAGGCCAGGCGCGAGAGATAGTAGTCTTTTACATTTTGTACCGCGCCTTTGCCACCGGTGATCGGTTTGCTGGCGTCAGCAAAGTGATGCTCAGCGACGTTACCACTTTCTTTGCAAGCAATCATTGCCTTCTTGATAGCCTGTTCAAAGTTCCGCCACTGAATATAACCTAGTAGCGGAGCCAGGTCCCTGGCGCTCCAATACTCTTGTCCGTAAGGATTGATCTGTTTGATTGACTCGAAGTCAGGGGTTTTGTTCTCACTCATAGTTACTCCTATCGTGTATAATCATTTTATAGAGTTCTAGTGCGATAGTGCGCGTCGGTTTTGCAAGTGGCAGACGCTATCGCCCTGGCTATGCAACTCATTCATATGGTGAAGGTGTAGACTTCAGTATTCAGTAGGTCATGGTCCCTGCTTGCGAAAGACCAGTACCACGTCACCGAACGCGAGACGATCACCGTCTTGCAGGGGCCGGATCGTGCCAATCTCCACTTGTTGCCTGTTGAGGAACGTGCCATTGGCCGAACTCAGATCTTCAATCCCGTAGGTGCCTGTTCCCAGACGAATGAACCGGGCATGCACCTGGCTCATTGTCCGATCCCCAGCGCGATGTCAGACCTTCCAGCAACGAGTCCGATGGTTACGACATCTTGGTAGAGTTCATAGATCTGCCCTTGCTGCCTGCCTTCTTCGACCAAGAGAACATATCGCTGCATATCTTTCATACTCATGAAATCTTCCTTCGAGACACTTCTCTACAATGGATACAGGAAGATGCAGAGGCTCATGAGCCTTCATCCTGGTCGTCCTCTTCCTCAGTAAATGGCCCGAGGAGTTGTGTAGGAGACATAAACCCACATGCGATTACTCGCTCTCGAATCTCTTCATAGTTCTGAGGAGTCAGGCGGCGAATACGGAGCAGCTCCTGTTTCCCTAGAGCTAAGATTTGACGAACAGTAACAATGTGACTCCGCTTCAAGCAGTTGTAGGTTCGTACCGTGAGATCCAAGGTTTCAATAGGAGCATCGTCGTCTTCAGTCCCAGTGGCAACTCTGTTCTGTCCCATAGATATGCACCATCCCGCAAACAAGTGTCGAAACATTCCTGATCAATTCTTCAAAGAAGAGCAATTGCTCAGAAGAAATGTATATAGCGTGCGGTACGTCTCCTCTGGAGCCTCTTCCGCCAGAAAATGTCCAGACGGGATGGTGTGTCCCTGCACATGGTCGGCACGTTCGCGCCAGGTGGCCAATACGTCATATTTGCGCCCGACGAAGTCCCTCTCTCCCCATAAGACGAGCAAGGGGCAACGCACTTTGTGCTGCATGTCAGCTTCATCATGCTGCAAATCGATGCTGGCAGCGGCACGGTAATCCTCGCATGTCCCATGGATGCTCGCTGGATCGCGAAAGCAGCGAAGGTATTCGGCCTGGGCTTCTGGCGTGAATGCCGAGGGATCCGCTCCCCATCGCTGCAAGCAACTCCGCAGATAGTATTCCGGCTGTGCCGTAATCAAACGCTCAGGGAAATCGCTCGGCTGGATAAGAAAGAACCAGTGATAATAGACGGTAGCAAATTCTTTATCCGCGGTCATATACATCTTGTAGGTGGGCACAATATCCAACACAGCAGCCTTTTTGACACGCTGTGCATGATCGAGGGCCAGACGATGCGTCACCCGTGCTCCTCGATCATGCCCAATCGCCGCAAACTCTTCGTAGCCGAGGTGGCTCATCACTTCGATCATATCCTGGGCCATAGCTCGCTTCGCATAGTTCCCGTGATCCACTTCTCCCTCCGGCTTGGAGCTATCCCCATAGCCGCGCAGATCGGCGAGCACCACGGTAAATGTTTCAGCAAGACGAGGAGCGATCTTATGCCACATGACATGCGTTTGAGGGTAGCCATGCAGCAGTAAGAGTGGATAGCCCGAGCCTCCCTTCATGAGGTGAATGCTGGCTCCACTGGTCTGCACCTGCATGGATACAAACGTTTCTAACATCCTTCTGTCTCCATGACTCAACTCATTAATATGCTCAGATAGTTGCTCGGTAGAGCACAGCCGTTATAGAGTTTCGCCAACAACTGCTCTTGGGTTACTACTGTGACTGGAACGGAGGCACATGACATGGTCAGCGTACGCGCCCCCATGGGCAGGTCCTGACGTAGGGGTTTGGGATGATCGTTGATATCACGCACTCCCATTGACCACAGCTGGCCTTGACTGTAAAAGTCCCTGGCACTAAAGTAAAAGAACGGCACCTGATAGCGTAGAGTCGTTTGCACATCTGTGATGAGCGTTAAAATGTGAGAGACGGCCACCACATAGGCACTCGAGGCATCGATGCCACAGCCAAAGATACAGCCAGTCCCCTCGATGGTCCACAGATGATTGCCCAAAGCACCACTGGTTAGATCCACACCAAATTGCTGTGCCCAGAAGACATATAAATAGTAGAGGCTATTGGTCGATGATGTTGGATACCCATTGTGCCAGCTATCGATCAAGCCCACGATTTGGGAACGCCAATTCCAGTGTCCTCCTGGATGCACTGAGGTATTCATGGCATCCTGCATCGCGTTGAGGTAATGGACCTGCTGGAGCAAGGGATAGTAGTCGACGCCACCCACATGCGGATCAAGGGCACCAAGAATGATAGGAATTCCAGGACGTACTGCATGCATCGCTTGCTGACACATATCAAAGAACTTGGCAAAGATAACAGGCGGCACATACCTGTTGTAGGGGCCGGACTTCATTTGCTCGTTGCCACACTGCACGGCATCAGCCCCTCCCTGGGCCGCATCATGAAGAATACTCGTGTTAAAGAGCTGGGAATCAGTCGCCCACTGGCACAGCGAGAGCAGAACCCGCACGCCCTGGCTATGGAACTGAGCGATCGTCGCCTTCAACTGGGTGCCCTTCATACTCTGGTCAAAACACGTTGCATACCCCAGCCGCACCCAAGAAATACCAACAAATGGCTGTTGTTTGTCCGCCATAATACCGAGTACGGATACGGAAGAGGTGACTGCCGGGTGGATTGTTGTGGTCGCTGTGCCTTTGGTGGTGAAGGAAATGGCAGTTGAACGAGCAGTTGCTGCCCTTGCCTGGCCATTCTGTATGGCCAGAAGCCACAAACACAATCCTACCACGAGAAGGTATCGCTTGAATGGAAAACGGAACATGCTGTTTCTCCTTTTGTTCTACTATGACGATGCCGTCGATCTCAACGGTGCGACACCGAATACTAGAGTACCTAAAAATCAGATCAAATGCAAGAAACAAACAGTTTTTGCGAAAGCCCTCTAAAGCCCTCTAAAAATCACTTGACAAAAAACCTTAACCATCAATATAATTACATATAAATATACTTATCTGTTTGTAGGAACAAAGGAGGATCATATATGACAAGCGAGCACCTGGTGGACGATATGCTCGCGCTCTATCACCTTATTCGTCGGGCCTCGCACCCTGTTCATCGGGCCGAGATGACGCCAGAGCAATACTGGTTGCTGCGACTCCTGCGCCGTAAAGGAGCTCTGAGTATTAGCGAATTGGCTGAGAAACTTGGCGTAACGGGCAGTTCAATCACTACTGCCTGTAAACGTCTTGAGAAGGCCGGATTGGTGATGCGTGAACGTCAGAGCGATGATGAGCGCATGGTGAGGGTTACCCTGACCGAACAAGGAAATGCACGCGTAGAAGCATGGCAAGAGCAACGGCGTGAGTTGCTTGCGCATCTGCTCGCTCCGCTCGATCAGAACGAACAGGAAGCGTTGCAGAGGCTCCTCGAATGTATTCTGGAAGCGGCAGATGTTCCCCAGTTAGAAGGAACTCGGATATAAGGAACGTATATGAAAGGAAATACGGATACTATTATAGAAGTTCACGATCTGGTAAAACGCTTTGGCGACCATACAGCCGTCGATCATGTGAACTTTGAGGTGAGCAAAGGAGAAGTCTTTGGCTTGCTTGGCCCCAATGGAGCTGGCAAAACTACAATAATCAAAATGCTGACTACCCTTCTGCCATCCACCTCTGGACGTGCATCCGTAGCGGGCCTTGATGTGGCTCGCCAGCAGATGGCCGTGCGGCGAAGCATTGGCTATGTACCGCAGGCCCTCTCAGCCGATGGCAATCTTACAGGCTACGAAAATCTCCTCGTCTTTGCCAGATTATATGATCTCCCCCGCACCACTCGCACAACAAAGGTACGCGAAGCTCTCGCATTTATGGGATTGCAGGATGCGGCAGACAAATTGGTGCGCACCTACTCTGGTGGGATGATCCGTCGCCTGGAAGTAGCTCAGGCTATGCTCCACCAACCCCGGGTACTCTTCCTGGACGAACCCACGGTAGGACTCGATCCCGTGGCACGCAAAGCAGTTTGGGAACACCTGGGAAATTT
>WNGG01003141.1_pt1 | contig 71700 bp, 72 predicted proteins | sample 5400661 | NCBI WGS metagenome assembly WNGG01 (sample SAMN13153372, study PRJNA577476) | soil metagenome | isolation source: 100 cm soil or saprolite under Garry oak tree replicate 1 | place: USA:California | collected 2016-06-15
GACGCAGAAACCTCGCCAACTCGGCGGGCTCGTCCTCGTGCATGAGGACATTCTCGTGGCGCTTCTCAGCGCCTACAGCCACTATGACAACGTCGCCGGCGGCCCAACTCGAGTAGTTGGGAGACCGGGCTGTCGTTCGGCGGAGTTGGATGGTCAGCCCGTCGCCCTGCGATTCACGAAGCGAAATCTCGGGCAGCGTTGCGTCCCGCCACTCGGCGTCGCTCATCTCACGGCAAACGATATCGTCGTGCCCAGTGCGCGTAGGTATCCAGCTACCCGAGGTCGAACGCGAGGTTCGCTGGCAGGAGGTCGCGGCGATCGCGCGGGCCGCCGAAGAGTCGGGATTCGATTCGATCTGGGTCGGCGACCACCTCCTCTATCGGGGCGGGGGACGGCCCGAGCGGGGGCCGTGGGACGCCTGGACCCAGCTCGCCGCGCTCGCGATCCTCACGACACGCGTTCGACTCGGGCCCCTCGTCGCTGCCACGGCGTTCCATTCACCGGGAGTGATCGCGCGCATGGCCGCGTCCATCGACGAGATCTCCGGTGGCCGGTTCACGCTCGGGCTCGGCGCGGGATGGAACGAGCCGGAGTTCCGCGCGTTCGGGTTTCCCTTCGAGAGGACGGTTTCGCGATTCGAGGAATCGTTCGAGATCGTGCGACGGCTCCTCGCCGGCGAGCACGTCACGTTCGAAGGAGAGTTCCACAGCGTCGACGACGCGGTCCTCTTGCCGCCGCCTCACCGGACCGTGCCGATCATGCTCGGCTCCAACGGCGCGCGGATGCTTGGGATCGCACTCCCGCACGTCGAGGCCTGGAACACGTGGTTCAGCTCATACGGGAACACCGTCGAAGGCTTCGCGAACCTCCGCGGGGACATCGACGGCGCGTGCGTTAAGGCCGGTCGCGACCCGGCCGAGCTCACCCACAGCGCGTGCGCCCTTGTGAGAGTCGGCGACGGCGCCGGCGAGCGACCGGACGACATCCCGCCGGTCGCCTTGAAGGATCTCGCCGCGCATCTGCGCCTGCTCGCCGAGGCTGGCGCCGATGAGGCCATCCTTGTGCTGGACCCGATCGACGAGCGCTCCACGCGCCAGGTCGCGAACGCTATCGTTCACCTGAAATAAATAGGCGGTCGAGGCCCCGTCCGTGTGGACGGGGCGTTTCGGCGTTTGGGAGCAAAGTTGGCGAGATTCGCGAAGCTTTTCGGAGGCGGACATCCGCCGCCGCGTGTCGACCGCGTCGTCGTCGGGCTCGGTAATCCCGGCGAGGGTTATGCCGCCACGCGTCACAACGTCGGCTTTCAGGTCGCGTCGCGCCTCGCAAAACGTGCGCGCGCCGAGTTTGCCCTCAAGGCGGCCGACTCGCGCATCGCCGAAGGCTCGATCGACGGCGTTCGCATCGCGATCGCGCGTCCGCAAACATTCATGAACGATTCCGGCCGCGCCGTCCGCAAGCTGCTCGACCGTTACCGCATTCAACCGTCGGAGCTGCTGGTCGTATTCGACGAGGTCGACCTCCCGCTCGGCAAGATCCGACTCCGCGAGAAGGGTGGACCCGGCACCCACAACGGGATGCGCTCGATCGTGTCCGTCATCGGCGAAGACTTCCCGCGGCTGCGCGTCGGCGTCGCGCCGGCCGATCCACTTCGCGAGATCGGCGACCTCGTGCAGTACGTGCTCGATCCGTTCGAAGCAGATGAGCGCGCGGCCGCGGAAACGTCGCTCACGCGCGCCGCGGAAGCGGCGGAGGTCGCGCTTCGCGAAGGCATTCAGCCCGCGATGACGAAGTTCAATGGTTAGCACGGCGACGCTCTCATCGGCGCGTCTCGGCGGCATCCTCGAGCTCGCAGACCGAAGCGTCCCATATCGCGAGCTGGCGTCGCGGCTCGAGGATCGGCAGCGCATCGCCGTCACCGACGCCACGGCGGGTGCACGCGCGTTCGCGTGGTCGGCGCTCGTGGCGGAGAACGCGCGCACGGTCGCCCTCGTCGCGCCGAGCGAAGACCGCGCGCGCCGCTGGCGAGCCGAGCTCGCCGGGTGGCTCGGCGAGGACCGCGTGCTCGCGTTCCCCGAGCGCGAGACGATGCCCTTCGAGACGAGCGCCCCGTCCGGCACCGCGGTGCATCAGCGGCTCCTCACGCTCTGGCGGCTCGCGACGGCGCAAGCCCCGGTCGCGGTCGTCACGAGCTTGCGCGCCCTTCTCGAGCACACCATCCCGCCGGAGGATCTCGCCCGCCGCGGCCGGACGCTTCGAGCTGGGGACCGGCTCTCATGGGCGGAGACGGCAGCGTGGCTTTTCGATCTGGGCTACGAGCCGGTGACCGAGGTGAGCGAGCCTGGCACGTTCTCGCGCCGCGGCGGGATCATCGACATCTATCCGGCGTCGGCGGAGCAGCCCGCGCGCGTCGAGCTATTCGGCGACGAGATCGAGACGCTTCGCGCGTTCGATCCCGTGACGCAGCGCTCCCAGTCGCCGCTCGAGGAGCTGATCGTCCTTCCGGCGCGGGAGTTCGCGCTCGAGGGCGCTCCCGCTGTGGCAGAGAAGCTGATCCGGGCCGGGTGGGACCGCCTCGCGCACGCCGACGACGACGGGAGCGCGGGTCTCTCACCGTACGCGAAGCTCGTCGATGCGCTGCGCGAGGGTGGCTACGCGCCAGGCACTGACGCGTTCGCGCCGGCCCTCGGCGCCACAGCGTCGCTCCTCGATCACCTCGGCGACCGCGCGACGGTGGTCTTCGAGGACACCGTCGAGCTCGAACTCGCGCACGACGCCCTCGAGGCCCAGGCAGAGGAGCGCCGCGACGAGCTCGCCTCCCAGGGCCTGCCCGTCTCGGTCTTCCCTCCGCCGTACGTGCCGCGCTCGAAGATCGAATCGCTCGCGACCGAGCACGGCACCGCGCGGATGGGATCCGGTCCGGACACCGTTCGGCTCGGATGGGGCGGAACGACGAGCTACGCCGGCCGCCTCGCCGACTTCATCGGCCAGCTTGCGACGGCGCCCGTCGACGGCGTCACGCTGATCGCGACGCCACAGGCGGCTCGCCTCGCGGAGCTCCTCGCCGACCGCGACGTGACGGCCGTGGCGCGCGAGACGGTCGACGACGTGCCCGCGCCGGGCTCGCTCGTGGTCGCCCGCGTACCGCTCGCCGAGGGGTTCGCCATACCCGAGCTCGGGCTGCGTGTGTTCACGGACGCCGAGGTCTTCGGGTTCCGGAAGCCGCGGCACCCCGAGCGCCGCCGCAGGCGCGTCCAGATCGGCTCGTTCCTCTCCGACCTCAAGCCTGGCGACCATATCGTGCATGAGGACCACGGCATCGGCCGATTCGAGCGGTTCGTCACCCGCGAGGTCGCCGGCGTGGTGCGCGAGTACCTCGAGCTGCAATTCGCCGGGACCGACGTGGTCTCGCTCCCCACCGAGCGCGTCGACAAGGTCACGCGCTACGTCGGCGGTACGCCGCCGGCCCTCTCCGCGCTCGGCGGGCGCGAGTGGGGCGTGACCAAACGCCGCGCGAAGAAAGCGGCCGAGGAGATCGCGCGGGAGCTCCTCCGCCTGTACGCGGCGCGCGAGGCGACACAGGGTTTCGCGTTCGGTCGCGACACGCCGTGGCAGATCGAGATGGAGAACGCCTTCCCCTACACCGAAACGCCGGACCAGCTGCAGGCCATCGACGACACCAAGCGCGACATGGAACGCGGCCGGCCGATGGATCGCCTCATCGTCGGCGACGTCGGGTACGGCAAGACCGAGGTCGCGCTGCGCGCGGCGTTCAAGGCGGTCCAGGACGGCAAGCAGGTCGCGATCGTGGTGCCCACGACGGTCCTCGCGCAGCAGCACTACGAGACGTTCGGCGAGCGCCTCGCGACGTTTCCGGTGAACGTCGAGATGCTCTCGCGGTTCCGCTCGCCCGCCGAGCAGCGGGCCGTCGCGGAGGGGATCGGCACCGGCGAGGTCGACATCGTCGTCGGAACGCACCGGGTGCTCCAAAAGGATGTGCAGTTCCGCGATCTCGGCCTCGTGGTGATCGACGAGGAGCACCGGTTCGGGGTCAAGCACAAGGAGCGACTGAAGCAGATGCGCACCGAGGTCGACGTGCTCTCGATGACCGCGACGCCGATCCCGCGAACGCTCCACATGGCCCTCTCGGGCGTGCGCGACATCAGCGTGATCGAGACGCCGCCGGAGAACCGGCAGCCCATCGAGACCCACGTCATCGAGCGGAGCGACGACGTGCTGCGCGAGGCGATCGTGCGCGAGATCGATCGCGGCGGCCAGGTCTATTACGTGCACAACCGCGTGCAGGGCATCGAGCAGGAGGCGCATCGTCTCCGCGAGCTCGTGCCGACCGCGCGCTACGTGGTCGCGCACGGTCAGATGGATGACCGGAAGCTCGAGCGCGTGATGGTCGAGTTCGCGGACGCCGAGCACGACGTCCTCGTGTGCACGACGATCATCGAGTCGGGCCTCGACATCCCCAACGTCAACACCATCGTCATCAACCGCGCCGGCACCCTCGGCCTTGCCCAGCTCTACCAGCTTCGCGGGCGGGTCGGACGGAGCGCCGAAAAGGCGTACGCCTACCTTCTCTATACAAAGGAGCAGCACCTCACCGAGCAGGCGCGCAAGCGCCTCCAGGCGGTGTTCGAGCGGGCTTCAAGATCGCCATGCACGACCTCGAGATCCGCGGGGCGGGGAACATCCTCGGCGCCGAGCAACACGGGCACGTCGCCGCGGTCGGCTTCGAGCTCTACACCCAGCTTCTCGAGGAGGCCGTCAACGAGCAGAGGGGCGCCCCGCGGGCCGCGGCTCTGCCCGAGATCACCGTCGATCTGGCCCTTTCCACCGCCATTCCGGACGACTACGTCCCCAGCCGCCAGCGCAAGCTCGAGCTCTACCGGCGCATCGCCGGGCTCGCCATGCTCGACGACCTCGCCGGCCTGCGGGAGGAACTTCGCGACCGTTACGGGCCGCCGCCGGAACCGGTTCGAAACCTCCTCTACGGGGTCGAGGTAAAGCTCCGTGCCGTCAAAGCGGGCGCGACGGAGGTGCGCGCGCGCGGCCCGGAGCTGCGCGTCGTCATGGGTCGGGACATCCAGCCAGACGAACGCCTGCGCGTCCTGCGATCGTTCCCCAAAGCGCAGGCCGGGCAACGCCAGATCCGGTTGTCGGTGCTCGACCTCGCGGCCGACTGGCGCGATGCGCTCACCGGTTTGCTCGAACGACTCGCGGCTTGATGAGACTCGGCTGCGACCACTTGCGGCAGCGTTCTGTCATGTTTCCGCTGCACCATGATTACCGCGCTTCGCACCATCGGCCTCGCGGTGCTGGCGCTGCTTCCGACCCTCATCGCGGGGCTCGCGATCCGCTAGTTCCGCGCGCGGCGGGCTCTTGAAGGTCTGGCTTTTCGCGGTCCTCCTCGTTCTCTGGGGCAACCTCCTCCATCCATTTCTCGGCAGCACCGCGGTGCTGCCCGGCGGGAGCTGGCAGTTCGTTCTCGCTGGCGCCGTTCTGGTCGGTGTCTCGGTGGTTGCAGGGCGGGCGATCGGGCTCGACGCCGCAACCCTCGGCGTCCGCCGCGCCGGAGCGTTTCGCGGTGCTCTGATCGGAGCGTTCGTCGCGGCAGTGCTCGCCACCGTCGACGTCCTCGTGCTGCGACTCGCGCCCTCGATCATCGGCCAGCCGGTGGGCTACACCCCACTCGCACGGGTCTCGGCCGACGAGATCGGGCGGCACATCGCCCTGTACCTGCCGCTCGGGGCGGTGATCCCCGAGGAGGTTGCCTTCCGCGGGACCTTGCTCGGCGGACTGCTGCCGAGGTACGGCGTCCGCGCCGCGGTGACGGCTTCGGCCGTCGTGTTCGCGCTCTGGCACGGCACGGTCGCGGTGTTCACAGTCATGAACACCACGATGCCGGTCGTCCTGGTCATTCCTGCGATCGCCGGCGCGCTCGTGATCGTCTTCGTCGGCGGCGTCATCATGGCAGGCCTGCGGCTGGTCACCGGTTCGCTCGCGACCAGCATTGTCGCGCACTGGGTTTTCAACGCGGTGATCTTGATCGGCCTGTGGGCGGATCGCGCGGTGATCGCGCCTGCGACATGACCTTTCGGTAATGCCATACCTGGTACCATACGTACGTGTTCAAGTCGACGATCTATCTGCCCACAGAGCTGAAACGGCGTCTGGGTCGGCTCGCCCGGCGCCGAGGACGGTCCGAGGCTTCGTTGATCCGCGAGGCCCTGGAGAACCTTACGGCGGTTGAGAGTCCACGCCCGACGCCCGGTCTCTTTCGGAGCGGGGACCCGCACCTGGCAGAGCGCGTCGACGAGGCGCTCAAAGGCTTTGGCGAGTGATCGTTCTCGATACGAGCGGGCTTCTGGCTTTTATCGACACCGACCAGCACCGACACGAAGATGTGAAGCGATCCCTCGAAGCTGACCCGGGCCCGTTCCTCCTGTCTCCCTTCGTTGCTGCGGAGGTTGACTATCTGCTGCTGGATCGGGTCGGTCCCGCCGCGGAGCTCCTTTTCCTCGGCGAGGTCGCGCGGGGCGCGTATCGGCTGGAGGGTTTCGCCGCTGAAGACGTAGAGCAGGCCGCTCAAGTGATCGGTCGGTACCGGGATCTTCGGATCGGCCTTGCGGACGCATCGCTCGTCGTTCTTGCCGCCCGAGCTGGAACGAATCGCCTTCTGACCTTGGATGAGCGCCATTTCCGAGCAGTGCGTCCGCTACGTGGTCGCGCATTCACACTCCTTCCCGCGGACGCCTAGTGAAGATCGGCATCGACCTCGACGACGTCATGGCGATCTGCTCTGTGCCGTATCTCCGCCGATTCGCGCAGGAATTCAATGTGGAGCTCCCCGACGAGAGCCAGATCGGCTGGCATCTCCTGTCGCAGAAGGAGAGCGGTGCCGGTTACGACACCGTCGTGCCGGGCCTCGAGCGCGTGACTCCAGAGCAGCGCGACCAGTTCCGGATCCGCCTCTATGACAGCAGGTTCTTCGCGGAGCTCGAGGTCTATAAGGACTGCCCCGTCGTCCTCGAGCGGCTCGTCGCGGCCGGCCACGAGCTCTACTTCATCACCGCGCGCGCGGAGCGCCGCCGGTACATCACCGAGACCTGGCTGCGGGAGAAAGGAATCTTCGACCACGCGAAGGCGGTGCATCTCAAGCCCACCGGCGATTTCCGGCCGGAGTACCCGCGCGGCCGCTACGACCCGGCCGGCTCCGCCGAATACAAGGTGCGCCTCGCGAAGGAGCTCGAGCTCGACGCGTTCTGCGAGGACGACGTCCTGATCGCCCCGACCCTCGCGAAAGCCGGCGTCCAGGTCTTCCTCTTCGACCAGCCCTGGAATCGCGAGGTGTCGGGCGAGCGGATCACGCGCGTGGCGGGTTGGACGGATCTCGCCGAACATCTCGGCGTCTAGTGAAGCCGACCACCTTCTACTTCGTGCGCCACGGCGAGAGCGAGGGCAACGCCGCCCGCGTCTTCACCGGACAGACCGACTCGCCGCTCACCGCGCGCGGGCGCCAGCAGGCTGCCACGGTCGCGGACGAGCTCGCGAAGGTGAAGTTCGACCGCATCGTCTCGAGCGACCTCTCGCGGACCCGCGACACCGCGGAGGTGATCGCGAAGCGCCACCGTATCCCGGTCGAGGTGGTGCCGGAGCTGCGGGAGATCAACGTGGGCGACCGGACCGGAAAGACGTTCGATGAGACGCGCGGCTTGCCGAGCTGGAGCGACGACGGTTTTGTCTCGTGGCCGGGTGGGGAGTCGCTCGATCAGGTCCTCGCGCGGACCCTCGGCGCCATCGATCGCCTCATCCGCGAGAACCCGGGCAAGACGATCCTCATCGTCGGTCACGGCGGCGTGAACCGCATCCTCCTGTCGCACTTCCTCGGGATCCTTCCGAAGCTCGATCGGAGCCCGGGCGGGAACACGAATATCAGCGTGGTTCACACCGATGGAAAGAAACACACCGTTGAGCGGCTTTTCGCGACGGACCATGTGTTGAAGGCCGACCACCCAATTTCCTGATCCAGCGTCCGCGGAACGAAGAGCCCGCCGAGCTCTCGCCCGGCGGGCCCGTGCCTTGATGTCCCGTTACTTGACGGTGAAGGCGATGTGCATTCCCAGCAGATAGTGCGCGGGCTGGTTGCAGATGAGAACGTAGTTACCGGGCGTGAGATCGAGCGTGAACGTTGTCTTCTGGGTTGGGTCGAGGTCTCCGCTCTCCCCCTGGCTGCCCTCCTCGGACATCTTCGCAGGCTCGTCCGGATCCGGTGCGATCTTGTCCGCGGCGACATCGGTCTTAAGCACGACGACCTCGTGGGTCATCGTCCCCGCGTTGCTCACGAGGAACGTGATCTTGCCGCTCGGCACGGTGACTTTGTCGAGCACGATCTTGCTGTCGGTGAGTGTGGCGTTGACGGTCGTGGCGCTGGCGTTGACCGTCGCAGCGCTGGTGGCGTCGGCTTTGGTTGCGCCTGTTCCCCCCGCGGTACCGCATGCGGCGAGGAGCAGGACTGAGACTGTGGCTGTTGCGAGAAGAGTCTTCATGTGTCCTACCTCTTGCCGGAGCACCCGATCGAGCGAATGTCGGCTTGCCCGAACCGTACGGTGATTACCCGATGGCCGCGGGGGCCATTCGGACCGTTTGCGCGCGCCGTTCGGCCCTGTTCGTCCGGGACACCTGCGCTATGCGAGAGCTTGGCGGAACATCGGGTACAGCGAGAGGTAGAACCTGCGTAGCTCGCGGACAAGGCGTAGCGGCGAAAGTTTGCGCTTAGTCGGATCGGCGTGCTGAAACATTGCGTACTCGGTGTACTTCGCACCGGCGCGGGCTGAGAGAGCGGATGCGAGGCGCCGCGACTCGCCGACGGGAATCACCAGATCGTCGCGGTCGTGACCCACAAGGATCAGTGCGGCCTTGATGTCCTGAGCGTGGAGCAAGGGCGACATCGCATCGAGGCGGTCACGCATCGCTTGAGGAAGCCGTTGCAAAGCCAAGTCGGCCGCGTCTCGATCCGGAGCCGTGAGCAGCGTGTGGACCGCACGGCCGTCCACGCTGAGTTCCGCCAGGTCGATCGCGTGGCCTGTCGAACAATCCTCGCGTAGTCGTTCCGCGTCGGGCGGGTCAAGGGTGTCGGTGACCGAACGGACGAACACATCGCGCGTGAGTGGATCGACCGGCCAGGGCTCGTTCGATCCACCGTTCGAGCGCGTGCGACTCGCGATGTCACGGGCGAAGGTCCACATGGAGGAGAACGGCGCGAACGCGCCGACGAACGCAACGCGGTCGCGGATGGACGGATCCGCCGCAGCCAGGAGGGCAAACGATCCACCCACACAGGTCCCGAACAGTCCGCTCCTCGCGGGATCTACATCGGGCCGCTGGAGTAGGCAGTCGTATGCGGCGGCGATGTTCTCGATGTCTTCCGGCACGAGCCGGCGATCTCTCATCGCGGGCGACCAGTGGATCAGCGCGACGAAGCCGAAGCGCGCGAGCGCTGCCTTGAGGCGCGGGATTTGGGGATGATCGACCCCGAAGGGAACCACGCCGAGGCACATGAGAACAGCCGGATAAGGTCCCCGCCCCGGCGGTCGGTAGAGCTCTGCTCGTACCTCTCCGTCGCGGGTCTGGTACGCCACGCTCTCGATCACGGGTGCTCGAGTCACCCAGTCGATCGGCTGAGAAGGAAACATCGGAAGCAGCCTGCTCACGAACCCGATCGCACGGACGTGCGCGCGCAACGCTGCCAGCGTGCGAGTCACCCTCGATCGGAGGCCCGGTTCACGCCCGGCACGCTGGTCGGACTTGACACCGAGAGGACCACCGCCACGACGGCGAGAGCCGCGATGAGCTGCCTCATCGTTTCGAGCCGTCTCCAGATCCGCGGGTCGCCCACATGAACAGGCGCGCACTGGATATCCCGAAGCCGACCGCTATGACAATCAGCACCGCCAGACCGATAAGGAGTTGCCCGAGGTCGTTTGGCATGCCCTGAGCGTGCGCCCCGCGGTCCGAGCGCGGGAGAGCCCAACGGCCCTACCTAGGCGGGACTCCCGGCAGCCGCAGACGGGACGTGCGGCCCTGTCGCGGCCGCGTCCGTCGAACGAAAGTGAGTCCCAAAGGAGTCCATCGTGAAAGCCATCTCAACAATCAACCGTCACCGGGTCATCGCAGACCCACCCCTCGCGAAGTTCCTGTTCTCGGACACGCGAATGGCCATCGTCTGGCTGATCGTTCGTGTCTACGTCGGCTACTCGTGGCTAGACGCCGGCTGGCACAAGGTCCTCGACACCGGAGCGAAGACCAACTACATCATCGACGGCTCGGGCCTCCTCGCCTTTTGGAACCGGATCGCCGCCGTCCCCGCCGCGCCCGCCAAGCCAGTGATCCTCTACGACTGGTACCGCGGATTCATCCAGTTCCTGATCGACAACCACACCGAGGTCTTCATGGGCAAGGTCGTGGCCTTCGGCGAGACCGCCGTCGGTGTGGGCCTCATCCTTGGAGCCTTCGTCGGCGTGGCCGCCGTCGCGGGTGGGTTCATGAACATGAATTTCATGCTCGCCGGAAGCGCCAGCAGCAACCCGGTCCTGCTCATCCTCGCGATCGCGCTCATCCTCGCCTGGAAGACCGCGGGGTACATCGGACTCGACCGCTTCCTGCTCCCGGCCCTCGGCACGCCTTGGAAGGCACCGAAGACCGAGAATCCCGCGAACAAAGTGCTCGTACGGCAACTCGCCTGACCGTCCCTTCCTTCATCGCACAGAGAGAGGAGCGGAGGGATCCGCTCCTCTTCTAGATAGCCCGCTGATAATCGAACTCCTGACGGACGCTCCAGAGCCCTCGGCCACGCTGCCGGCGCGCCTGCGCCTCGCTGCCTTTGTCCTCCCGTCCGTCCTGTTAGCCGCTCTGGTCGGTCTCGACTATTTCGTTCTCGAGCCTCTGATGCCGTCGGGACCTGCCCATCTGGTGATGCTCGCCGTCGGGATCGCTGGCGTGCTCGGCTTTTCAATTGTTTTGTTCGGTCGTCTCACGGCCTTGCAGACTCGAGATCGGGAGCAGTCGATTCGGCTCCGTGCGCTCAACGTCGCGGGCATGTCGTTGACGTCCGAGCTGGACAGCACGGCCGTCCTTCAGCGCGTCGTGGATGAGGCTCGGGAGATCGCGAGCGCAAGGTACGCCGCGCTCGGCGTGTTCGGTCAGAGTGGGACGGTCGAACAGTTCATCACTTCGGGAATCACCGACGAGGAACGCGCGCTCATCGGCCCGCTGCCCCACGGCCTGGGTTTGTTGGGACTCCTTCAGCGTGAGCCCCACGCGCTGCGGCTGCGCGAGATAAGCGACCACCCGGCCTCGGTGGGATTTCCGCCGCATCACCCACCAATGCACAGCTTCCTTGGAACGCCGATCCGTTGGCGTGGCACCGCTCTAGGCAATCTCTACCTCACCGAAAAGAAGGGCGGAGCGGGGTTCAGCTCGGATGACGAGCAAGCCGTGGCCACCCTCGCCGCTCAGGCGGCCATCGCGATCGAGAACGCGCGACTGTACGAGCAGACCGAGCGCGTCTCCGTCCTCGAGGAGCGGCACCGGATCGGCATGGACCTGCATGACGGAGCGATCCAGTCGCTCTACGGATTGGGTCTGCTGCTGGAGGACGCGGCCGAGCGGATCGAGCCCGAGCCGGCCGCCGCCCGCGAAGTCATCCTTCGCGGCGTCGACCGCCTCAACGCTGCGATCGCCGACTTGCGCAGCTATGTCCTCGGCCTACGTCCCGTTCGCGGCAGCGACCGTCCGCTTACCGAGTCCCTGTCGAACCTCGCCGAGCAAGCGCGCAGCAACGCGCTGCTGGACGTCGACCTGGCCATCTCCGACGACGCCGCCGAATCGCTCGACCCCGCCGCCCGCGAGGCAATCTTCTATATCGCCGCAGACGCGCTCGGAAACGTCGCGCGTCACGCGCGCGCGCAACGCGCGTCGATTCGGTTGTTCCTGCGCGACGCCGACGTGGTGTTGGAGGTCACCGACAACGGCGTCGGCTTCGACTACGCGAATGCCACGGAGGGCCACGGTCTGCGGAACATGCGCGAGCGCGCCTTCGCGGTCGGTGGCCAACTCCATGTCGACGCGGCTCCAGGGAGCGGCTCGCGGCTACATTTCGAGGTACCGATCCGCTCGGAGGTCGCGCGCTGATGGCGGAGAAGACCCGCATCCTGCTGTGCGATGACCACGAGGTCGTGCGCGAAGGCTTGCGTGGCCTGATCGCACGTCAGGAAAGCATGAGCGTGGTGGGAGAGGCCGGCACCGTCGCCGAGGTCGTCGACGCTGCGGCACGCACGAAGCCGGACGTGGTGATCATGGACGTGCGCCTTCCCGATGGGTCGGGCGTCGAAGCGTGTCGGGCGATCCGGGAGACGCGGCCGGAGACCAAGGTGATCATGCTTACGTCGTACGCTGACGACGAGGCGCTCTTTGCTTCGATCATCGCCGGCGCCTCCGGGTACCTCCTGAAGCAGACCCGAGGCCAGGCGGTGGTCGACGCCGTCATCGCAGTCGCCTCTGGTCGTTCCTTGTTGGATCCGGACGTGACCGGCAAGGTGCTCGAGCGCTTGCGCCAGGGCCGCGGTGACGACCCCGCGCTTGCCTCGCTCACGGAACAGGAGCGCAAGGTTCTCGCGGGACTGGCCGAGGGTCGCACCAACCGTGAGATCAGCGAGACGCTGTTCCTGTCCGAGAAGACAGTGAAGAACTATGTGAGCCGGATCCTCGACAAGCTTGGTTTGTCGCGGCGCGCCGAGGCCGCCGCATATATGGCGAAGCATCGACCGCGCCTCTAGCGGCCCTAAACATCGCGACGGACTCCATCTATGGGGAAGAGGAGTCCGTCGCGCGCGGTTGGGGGGGTGGGGAGACTAGTTACGCACGAGGCTCCGCGCCGCTCCGGATCGCGGTCGTGCGCAGGAGATCCGCGAGCTTCGGAAGGTCCAACGGCTTGCTGCGAAATGCAGCCGCGCCGACTCCGGCGGCGATCGCCTCGCCTTGCGGCAACCCGCTCATGGCGATGATCGGCACGCGCTCGCTGCTGGGATGCTTCCGCCAAATGTCCGCGAACGCGGCGCCGTCGAGGACCGGGAGCCAAAGATCCAAGACGATGACGTCGATAGCGCCGCTGGCGGCAACGCCGAGGGCCTCCTGGCCGTCGAGAGCCGACTCCACCAGGAAGCCTTCATCGCTCAGGAAGTCCACGAGAGCTTGCCGCGTGTTGTCATCGTCCTCGACGACCAACACTCGAAGCGGCCGCGCAGCGTGGACCACCGGCTCGCGATGCCGGGGACCGCGGATCGCCGCGAGAAGCACCGCCAGCGGCGCGTCTTTCGCGACCACGACGCCGCCCCGAAGCTCTCCGAAGACTTCGGCATCGAGCGTGAACAGGACGACGCGCACCGGTAGCTGCTCCCGTTGGAGCCGCGCGGCCACCTCCAATCCGTCGAGCAAGGGCATCTCCCGGTCGAGGACCGCGACGTCCGGCCGCAGCTCAACGATGAGACGCAATGCCTCGATGCCGTTTTGCGCGGCGCCGACCACCTCGAGGTCCGCTTCGGCGTTCAGCAGATAGCGCAGGTTCTCCCGAGTGGAGGGGTGATCGTCAGCCACCACGACACGAATGCGCTCGCTCGTCTCCATCACGAGTCCACCTCCCAACGACGTGATCGAAAATAGGAACCCGCGGCGCCGATCGGGGTAACCAGAGGTAAACGCGATCCCGACTGAAACGCGATGGACACCGGGGCGTACGTCGAAAGAAGACGCCTGCGTCGCCGTCATCGCGCCGCGGACGCGAGAACCGTTCAGGGGTGAACGCTCTTGTGCACTCGCACATTTGCGTAAGGACCGCTTCAAGGCTCGAGATCGATGTCGCTGACGCGAATGCGTCCAAATCTTGTTCGCGAAACGCGTCATGTTTCGGTCTGGCTCGCTCGGTCGGCTGGTGCAAGGCGTAGAGTCGTCCAACTTCGCGCACAGGAGGAGGCGGACGTCCGCGCAGCGCACCTATAACTCGCTCTTTCCCTACTCGGTCGAGGTCTGCGCCGTCACCCAATTCCATCAGGTCGGCGCCAAGCCTGGTGGCTGGGGCGGGCACGCGACCCTCTTCATCAACGGTGCGGAGATCGATCCAGGCGCGAGCTATCCACTTCTGCGGCTTGCTGCTGCGGGCACAAGCCTTTCGGACCCGGACTCCGGGATCGGGATCAGCGTCAACAAGATCTTCGACAACGTGACGTGGGTCGCGATCCCCGGGCGCGACGAGTTCTTTCGCGGTGGCCTCGCGCCAGAGGAGACTCTGGACAAGGAGTTCTACGAGGCCGCGATCCGAAAGGCGACGGCGGCAGGTTGGTTCGCCGGCATCGGAATCAAGGACGCGCTGATGCGGCAACGGCCCGGTGCGATGCGGCCTGAGGAATTCATCGTCCGGCATTCCATAGGGACGGACTTCGCGCTGAACCTCGCGCGCACCGCCTACTGCGCGCGGTTGCCAATGCCTCGTGACGCCATCGGCAAGGTGATCGCGTACCTCAACAGCGCGAACACCACCGCTCAGAAGAGCGGCTACACCTGGAACATGTACACGAACAACTGCAGCCACGTCGTGCACAACGCGTTGGCGGCAGCGGGCGTGTGGGACCCGAAGGTGGCTCGCGGACCAGGCAGGATCAACGTAGCGAGAGACGTGCTGAGCGTCGCGAGAGCGCTCGCGCTGAGCCGGATGTCGGACTTCTCATTCCCCGCGAACAACTTCGTTCGGCTCTACGAGGCCGGCAACGAGCGTCCCATTGGCGACGCGCTTGCGGCCTTCAGCAACCACGACGTCCGGCGAACGATGAATGACGGCTGGATGAGCACGGGGCCGGGTGCGCTTGTCGCTACGTATCCGATCCATGAGGCGACTCGAAACCAATTGTTCGCGCCGGGACGCGATCCGTTCCTCTTCTCGCTGCCGATGCTCTGGGACAAGGCGGACAAGTTCAAAATGCTGACGCGCCACGCGCCGACGATCGTCACCGATCTCGGCGCGAATCTCGCGTACTACCGCGAGCGCTATGCGAAGACGCTGGCAAACCAAGGTACCGTCGACGACGAGCTCGGCTCACTGGACGGTGAGACGAATAAGGACGACTTCCGCATCTTCCGGGGCCGCTTCTACGAGCTCATCGCCGAGAACCTCAAGAGGACCGACGCCCGCCTGACCAAGTACCGGCGTCTGGAAAGCTAGGCGGGTAGGTCGAACGCCGATCCGACGGCGTCGAGTACACCAGCGGGGAGGTCACCGTCGTGGGGAGCCGATCTGAGGCAGACGCAGATTCCAGTAACGTGCCTGCGGTGGCAAGCTTCAGTCGAGGCGAAGGGATCGTCTGGCGCAGCGTCTCGCGGCGGCTTCGCGAGGTGCACGCGGTTCTCAGCTTCACGGTCGTGACCGACAAACCAGACCTCATCACGCTGTTCATCAAACCGGGATGGCCAACGATGCGTCGAACGGGGATTCGAGTCGTCAAGCCGGACGGCGGGCACGAGATGCGGGAATGGATCGAGAACGATGCACTCGCGGTGTACCGACCGGGCGATGCTCATTCGGTCTGGCTCTACTGGGGGGCGATCGACCACGACTTTCGAGGTTGGTACATCAACCTCGAGGAGCCGTGGCACCGCACCGCGATCGGGTTCGATTCGCGCGACAACTTGCTCGACATCGTGATCGCGCCGGACCTTTCCTCATGGCAGTGGAAAGATGAGGACGAGCTGGCCTGGGCGGTCGAAACCGGGCGACACAGGTTGGACGAAGCCGCCACCTTCCGTGCCGAGGGCGAGCGTGCGATAGAGCGGCTCCGCCGCCGTGAGCATCCTTTTGATGAACCCTGGCCCGACTGGAGGCCGGACCCCGCGTGGTCAACACCGGTGCTGCCGCCAGGATGGAAGGACTACGTGTCCCACGACTGACGGAGACGCGTTTATGAGTGAGCCGGTATCCCCTCACCAACCGCGGTCGCCGCGGGAGGGGCGCCCAGTAACGCCGCGAGAAATGATGCATAGCTCGTCACGGTCTGGACCTGTTCCGGTTCGTAGGGCCCGGGTCGATTGGCGAAGATCGCAAGGACCCCACGCGGTGGCTCTCCCGGACGGCTCAGCGGAACGGCCACACCCGCCCGCGCATTCGCGAGTGCCTCGATCGCCGTCCCATCAGGAGCGGTCAGCGCAGTGGGCTGGACTTCACGGAACGCTTTCGCGATCGCACCGGCCGTCCGGCGCTGGCCGAGAGCTTTCTTGTCGACGCCTGCCGCCGCGACGAGCTCCAGCCCGCCACCGGGAACTGGGACGTAGATGAGGGCCGCATCGCCGGGGACGAGCTCCAAAACCGCTTCCGCGAGCATTCCCAGCGTGCTCGGATCCAATCCCGCGGTCAGTGCGAGCGCGGTTTCGGCAAAGGCGCCGACGCGCCGTGCGCGCGAGTCGAGCCTTCCCCGCACCAGGCGCATCGCGCCAAATCCAGCTCCGACGCCCACGAGGGCGACGATGCCCAGGCCATTGCCACCGATGCGCAGGATCGGTTCACCGATCTGGTGGCCGGTGGTCTGCCAGAGCACCGCCGTCACGATCGACGAAAGGAGCGCCAATCCGACGCCGCTCTCCAGTCCAAACAGAGCGCCGCAGAGCGCCACGACCGGGATTGCCAGCACACTGGCGGACGCTCCGAGTGTGGGTTCGGTCAGCAGGAAACTGCCGGCGTAGATGACGAGGAGGACGGCGACCGCCGCGATCGCGCGCCGGCGCTGTGGCAAAGTCCGCCAGGCTTGATCCACGCCGCGCCGCGTCAGCACGACGGTCCTCGGCAGCTTCACCTTCGGCGCCGACGCAGCATGGCGCCGGATCTCAGCAAGTAGGGCGTCGATGGGCGTGTCCTTTGGCAGCACGGCCACTGCGCCGGCCGCCATCGCGGCCTCGCGAATCGAATCATCGAGCGTGAACATCAGCACGGCGACCTGCGGCAGGGTGTCGTGCACGGTGCGCAACACGTCGAGACCGGTTCGTCGCGGCATATCGTTGTCGAGGACCGCCAGGTCGGGCCGGTGTTCGGTGATCAGTCGCAGCGCCTCGGCGCCGTCGGCCGCGACCCCGACCAAAGCGAAGTCGTCCTCCGCTGAGATGACCTCGCGGAGTCCTTCGCGGACGCTGGCGTTGTCATCGGCGATCACGACACGAAGCCGTACCCGCGAACGTGGGGTGGTATCCCTCTGAAAGGCTGACCGTCGCTCGCGGGCCAGCGCACGCTGAACATCGTCGTTCGTCGCGAACCCGAGCTGAACGAGGATGTTCCCGAGCGCTGTTTTCTCGGTCCGCCGGAGGCGCTGCTCGGTCATCGCATCTTCCAGCTGCGAAGGCGTGATGACGCCGGCCTCGACCAGCCGGAGCCCGACCCCGGGCTCGCCGGTCGCCTGCTCACGAACAACGCGCAACAGACGGACCAGGTCGGCCGCGCCGAAAGGCTTGACGATGAATGCGGTCGCCCCGACGGCGCTCGCGAAGGCGCGGTTCTCGGGATCGTCGCTCGCTGTGAACAAGACCACTCGGATGGATCTCGTGCCGCGCGCCGCCTTTAACTCTCGGCACACCGCAAACCCATCGCGGTCGTGTCCTTCGAAGTTCACGTCGAGCAGCAGTACCTCGGGGCGACGTGCCTTGGCCACTGCGAGGCACTCTTCCGGGCTCGCGGCTTCGAGGACGTTCCAGCCCTGAGCCGACAGCGCCACCCGCGCGGTCGCCCGCAGCCCCGAGTCATCGTCCGCAACGAGGACGGTCGGAGACTCGGCACGTCGTCGAGGGTCAAGCGCGCGGAGGTTTATGTGGTCGGCCTCGAACGTGCCATGAGGAGCCCACTGTTAGGCGTGGTCAGCCTGCGGTCAAGTGGGACTGTAGTGACATATTGATCAATGACAGAGCGGTTCCCCCGAAGACCCGCTCCTTCTCCGCCGCGGAGAAGTCCATTCCCTCGATCGAGCTCACCGCTTTTTCGATCGATCCGAGCAGGTGGGGATAGTCGCTGCCCATGGCCATGTGATCGGCGCCGACGATATCGCGCAGCAGGCGCAGGTTGTGCGGGCTGAACGTGACGGTGTCGTAATAGAGCTGCTTCAGATAAAAGGAAGGTTGTGCGGGCTGAACGTGACGGTGTCGTAATAGAGCTGCTTCAGATAAAAGGACGGCGGCTGATCGATGCTGACGCGACATTCAGCAAAGTCCCGCCAGCCTGAGTCCATCCGCTCCATGAGGTAGGGAACGGCGCCGCCCGCGTGCCCGACGAGCCAGCGGATATTCGGAAGCTGCTTGAAGACGCCGGCGTAGCAGAGCTTGGCGATCGCGACCGTCGTGTCGAACGGAAAGCCGACGATCGGCCCAAGCACGTACTCGGTGAACGCATCGGCCGCGGCCGGGATCATCGGGTGGACGAACACGCAGACCTTCCTGCGGTCGGCCTCCTCGAAGAACGGCCGATAGACGGGATCGGCGAGCGCGCGCCCGCGGATGTTCGAGAGCACTACGACGCCTTGCATGTGTAGCTCGTCCATCGCGCGGCGGAGCTCTACGAGCGCCGAATCCGGATCGTCCATCGGGATCGACGCGAACCCAAGGAATCTCCCGCGGTGTTTCTGCGCGAGCTCGGCGTATGCATCGTTCGCGAGTCGCGCCACGTCCGCCTGCGCCTTCCCCTCGACGAAGTAGACGTTCGGAGTCGAGAGCGAGAGGACCTCCGTGTCGATGCCGACCCGGTCCATGTCCTCGAGGCGTTTTGCCACGTCGGTCATCGGCGCGGTCACGCCGAAGAACCGCGCGCCTTTGTACCGGATGATCCGCTGGCCGGTCGGGCTCGTGCCGAAAGAGAAATCGCCTCCGCTTCGCTCGATGCGCTCGAAATACGCCGGCGGGTAGTAGTGCGTGTGAAGATCGAGCCGCACGGCGGGAGTTTGGCAGACCCCCGTGCTTAGGGCGGTGAGGGCGAGGGCCGCGCCGGGAGGATCGTCGCCTGTACGAGGGTGCCGCTGTCGATCATGTTCGACATGCCGACGCCGACCGTCGCGGTGATGCCATCGCCGTCGTGCAACAGAATGAAGATCGTGCCGAGGGTCACCGGACCGACTGCCGGCGGGGTGAATGGCTTCCCGACCACACCCCACGCCGCATGGCGCTTGGTGTAGAAGCTCTCGAGCTCGGCACGTGTCAGGGTCGACGTCCATTGCGCGGTGATGCCGCGCATCTCCGCTGGCACGAAAGGCAGCGGCCCCGTCGCGCTGATGAGCTTGGAGCTCGGCGGAGTGGGGAAGTCCGACGGAAACTCTCGCGGGAGTGATGCGCTGCCGAAGGGCGAGGGGACCTGGCCGTTGCACGCGGCAAGCGGCACGATCAACGCGAGCACAAGCGCGGCCGATGACGCCCGCCGAGAAAGGTGTTCAGCCACCGTCAGGGCACTTGTACGCGCCCCTCGACTACTCTCTGTGTCGTGCCGGTACAAACCGACCGCCTCGCCAGCAAGATACGCGATGTCCCCGACTTTCCGAAGCCCGGGATCCTCTTCAAGGACATCACCACGCTCCTCAAGGATGGGGACTCGTTCGCGGCCGCGATCGACGGCCTCCTCGCGAAGATCGGCGGGAAAAAGATCGACGTCGTTGTCGGCATGGAGTCGCGCGGGTTCATCTTCGCCGCGCCCATCGCTTACAAGCTCGGCGTCGGCTTCGTCCCGGTCCGCAAGCTCGGCAAGCTGCCGGGGGACGTGGTTAGCGTTGAATACGACCTCGAGTACGGCTCGGCGACGCTGGAGATGCACAAGGACGCGATCAAGCCCGGTGCCCGCGTCCTGATCGTCGACGACCTTCTCGCGACGGGTGGCACTGTGGCCGGCACGATCGAGCTCGTGAAGCAGCTCCGGGGCGAGATCGTCGGGCTCGCGTTCCTGATCGAGCTCGTCGCGCTCAAAGGGCGAGACAAGCTCGCCGGCTATGACATCGCGACGCTGATCTCCTACTAGTCCAGCTCGCCCAACGGACCGTTTTTACCCCGGAATGTGGGCCTGGCTGCGGTGCTCGCGCCGCTCACCATGGCGTTGAGCGGCTGAGCGAGGGACCGAACCAGACGAGAGCGGTACACTTAGTCGTCACGTAGCGACCGGCGGAGGCCCGCTTGGTCCGGATCCCACAAGAGGGAGGACCGATGACCGCGGCCCCGTCGCTTCCCGAGATCAAGATCGACGCCCGCGCGTCCGCCGACGAGGCGCGCGCGTTCCTCGAGCGCGATCGCCTCATGGCGGCGTACGCCCTCGCGGACATCGACCAGCCTGAGATCGAGGGTGCGCGCTGGTGGATCGCTCGCCGCGATGGCGACATCGCCGCGGTCGTGATGATCGTCGAAGGACTGCCGTTCCGTCCGTGCTTCGCGACCGGAGCGTCCGACGGGCTCGCGGCCATCTTCCGCGAGGCGATCCGCGAGCCGCGCGTGCTCCTCGCGACGCCGCCGCGTTCCCGGGGCGCGATCGAGCTGACCTATCGGTTCGAGCGCGTCGACCACATGCGGCGGATGAACGTGCACGTCGATCGGTTCCGGCCGCACATCAACCAGGACGTCAGGCGCCTCGGTGCGGACGATCTCGACGCGGTCATCGATCTCTACGGGCACGCGTCGCGCACTTACTTCACCCCCGAGCGCATGCGGCGTGAGATCTACTTCGGCGTCTACCAGGCCGACATCCTCGTCTCGGGCGCCGGCACGCACGTCCGCTCGACAAAGTCAGGGATCGCGGCCGTGGGCAACGTGCTCACGCGCCTGGCCTATCGCGGACGCGGCATGGCGCGATCCTGCACCTCGGCGGTCACCGAGACCGCACTCGAGCAGCACCGCGACGTCGTTCTCAATGTGCGCGAGGACAACGCGCCCGCCATCTCGGTATACGAGCGACTCGGTTATCAGACGCACGGTCTATTTATCGAAGGGCCCGCGGTGCGCCGGCCCGGCTGGGAGCGGCTCTTCGGCTCGCTCAAGGAGAGGAAATAGATGGCGATCGCGACGAAGGCTCCGAAGCACGACGTCACCGATCTCGAGCTGGCGGACGCCGGAGTCCGGCGGACCGAATGGGCCGCGCGCGAGATGCCCGTTCTCGGCCAGATCCGCACGCGCGTCGCGAAAGAGCGGCCGTTCGCCGGCATCCGCATCGCGGCGTGCCTGCACGTCACGACCGAGACAGCCAACCTCGCGCTCGCGCTGCGCGACGGCGGAGCTGAGGTCGCTCTGTGCGCATCGAATCCGCTGTCCACGCAGGACGACGCCGCTGCGGCCCTGGTCGCGCGCGAAGGAATCTCGGTGTTCGCGCGTAAGGGCGAGGACCGCGACACCTATTACCGGCACATGAACGCGGTGCTGGAGACCAAGCCCCACATCACGATGGACGATGGCGCCGACGTGGTGACGCTCCTCCACACCGAGCGACGCGAGCTGCTCGCCGGTGTCCGGGGTGGGACCGAGGAGACGACGACCGGCGTCATCCGCCTGCGCGCGATGGCCGAGGAGGGCGTTCTCAAATACCCGATCGTCGCCGTGAACGAGGCGCAGACCAAGCACATGTTCGACAACCAGTACGGCACCGGCCAGTCGGCGATCGACGGGCTGCTCCGCGCCACGAACCTGCTCCTCGCGGGCAAGGCAGCGGTGGTCTGCGGCTACGGTTGGGTCGGTCGTGGCGTCGCCAGCCGCCTGCGCGGAATGGGCGCGATCGTGACCATCTGCGAGGTGGATCCGCTCCGCGGGCTCGAGGCCGCGATGGATGGATTCCAGGTCGCCACGGTCGCCGAAGCCGCGAAGCGCGGCGACGTCTTCTTCACCGCCACCGGGAATCTCAACGTCATCGGCCGCAGCCACTTCGCCCTTTTGAAGGACGGCGCGATCCTCGCGAACGTCGGCCACTTCAACGATGAGATCGAGCTCGGCGCGCTCGCCGAGATGGCCAAGGGACGGCGCGCGATACGACCGTTCGTCGAGGAATTCCAGCTGCCCGGCAAGAAGGTATTCGTCCTCGCGGAAGGCCGGCTCCTGAACCACGCGGCCGCCGAAGCGAACCCGGCCGCGGTCATGGACATGAGCTTCGCGAATCAGGCGCTCTCGATCGAGTACCTACTCAAGCATGGCAAGGATCTGGCGCCGCGGGTCTACCCTGTGCCGCGCGAGCTGGATGAGGAGATCGCGCGCCGGAAGCTCGAGGCCATGGGCATGAACATCGACACCATGTCCAAGGCCCAGGCCGAGTACGCGCGGTCGTGGAAGGCGGGAACGTGATGACCGAGTCGTTCAAGTCGGCGGACCGCGTGCTCTTCACGAGCGAGTCCGTGACGGAAGGACACCCCGACAAGCTCTGTGACCAGGTGTCCGACGCGATGCTCGATGAATGTCTGCGCCAGGATCCCAACTCGCGCGTGGCGTGCGAGACCGCGACCACCACTGGCGTCATCCTCGTGGCCGGCGAGATCACGACGCACGCGTACGTCGACGTCCCGCGCCTCGTGCGTGGCGTCGTCCAGGACATCGGTTACACGAACGCCGACTACGGCTTCGACTACCGCACCTGCGGCGTGCTGACCGCGATCAAAGAGCAGTCGCCGGAGATCGCGCAGGGCGTAGACGAGTCGATCGAGGCACGCGAAGGGATCGACGCGATGGAGCTGGGCGCGGGCGACCAGGGAATGATGTTCGGCTTCGCCGTCCGTGAGACGCCCGAGCTCATGCCACTTCCGATCACGCTCGCGCATGCCGTCGCGCGTCAGCTCGCCAAGACGAGAAAGGACGGCACGCTCCCGTACCTGCGGCCCGACGGAAAGACGCAGGTCACCGTCGAGTACGAGAAGGGCGCGCCGAAGCGCGTCCACACCGTCGTCGTCGCGGCGCAACACGACCCCGGCATCGACTACCAGCGCCTCTGCAACGAGATCCGCGAGCAGGTCATACGGCCGGCCATCGGAGAAACGTGGCTCGACTCGAAGACGAAGTACCTGGTGAACGGGACCGGCGCATTCACCATCGGCGGGCCGATGGGCGACGCCGGGCTCACCGGGCGCAAGATCATCGTCGACACGTACGGCGGCTACGCACGACACGGCGGCGGCGCGTTCAGCGGAAAGGACGCGACGAAGGTCGACCGTTCCGCGGCGTACGCGGCGCGCTACGTCGCGAAGAACATCGTCAAAGCGGGACTCGCGGATCGCTTCGAGCTGCAGCTGGCTTACGTGATCGGCGGCGCGCAGCCGATCTCTCTCAACGTCGAGACGTTCGGCACGGGCAAGGTCTCAGACGAAACGATCCGTAAGCTCATCGAGGAGCACTTCGACTTCCGGCCCGGCGCGATCATCGAGCGCTTCGGGCTGCGCCGCGCGATCTATCGGCAGACCGCTTCGTACGGCCACTTCGGCCGACCGGATCTGCCGTGGGAAAAGACCGATCTCGCGGAGACGTTCGCGAAGGCGGCCGGCGCGAAGGCAGCGCTCGCCTAGCCGACCGCCCGGCGACGGGCTGGCCAGCGTTTTGCACGACGACGCCCCCGAACTTTTCGTGTAGGAGGGTGTTATGAACGCAGTCCGCGTACGCCCAGCCACCTCTTGGATGTCGGTGCTCGGCGGATGGATCGCGACCATCGGCGCCGTGGCGCTCGTCGCGCCCGCCGTCGCTGCTGTCCTTGCAGGCGCTAACCCCGGCATCGGGAGCAACGACATCGCGACCGCGGTCGTCGTCGGGATATTCGTCTCGTATCTGATCGGCGGCTACGTCGCGGGCCGAATGGCGGGATACCGCACCAGCTGGCACGGCATGCTCACCGCTTTCTTCAGCCTGTTCGTCCTTGGGGTCCTCGTGCTCACCAGCTACGCGGCCGCGAACGGCGCGTTCACAGGATTCGGCGTGAACGACCTCAATACCCTCGTTCCGGGCTTGGCCGGCCTCAACGTCGACGGCCTTGGCAACGCGCTCACGTTCGGCGCTCTGCTCGGCTTCCTCGCCGCGATCTTCGGCGGTTGGCTCGGCGGCGTCCTCGCTCCGTCGCACGCGGTCGTCCCGGTCACCGCACCCTATGTCGCCCGCGAGGCTGGCCCCGTGCCGGGCCGCAGCGTCGGCGTCGGCCCCGTCGGTTCCCGGACCGAGAAACAGGAAATCGTCACCCGGCGGCGCCCGCTCCTTCCCGCATTCGGAAGAAAGGGCGGCGACCGCGCGGAAGACCGCTGAACCAGACATAGCGGGCGGACGTATCCTCCGTGAAACCCGGTCGGTTCGGGAGGGGGTATCTATGCGTTCCGCCCGCTATCTCGTGGCATTCGTGGCTTCGTTCGCGATCCTGCTCGCCGCGTGCGGCCAGTCGCCGAACACCGGCGGGGGAGGCACATCGCCGACGGCGGCGGCAAACAAGCCGACGTACGGCGGGACCGTCACCTTCGCGCTCGAGAACGACGTGAGCAACCTCGACCCGATGCTCTCGGGTCTCTTCGTTGACCGGAACATCCACTACGCGATGTACGACTCGCTCGTCCGTGTGACCCCGAAAGGCGAGATCATCCCGTGGCTCGCCGACAAGTGGGAAACGTCCAGTGACGGGAAGGCAGTCACGTTCACGCTCCGCACCGACGTGAAATACCACGATGGCACCACGTTCGACGCGGAGTCTGTGAAGTGGAACATCGAGCGCTACAAGACGACTCAGGGCTCGTTGCGCACGGGCGACCTGTCATCCGTGGACACCGTCACCGTCGTCGACCCGAAGACGGTCCGGTTCAACCTCAAGTCCGCATTCGCACCGCTCCTCGGCGCGCTCGTGGACCGCGCGGGGATGATGGTGTCGAAGGCCGTCGTCACGTCCGCGGGCGCGGATTTCACCCTGAAGCCGTTCAAGGCGGGCACGGGCCCGTTCATCCTCACCGAGGCCGTGAAGAACGACCATTACACGCTCGAGAAGAACCCGAACTGGTGGAACAAGGACGCGCAGGGGAACAAGCTTCCGTTCCTGGACAAGGTCATCGTGCGTCCGATCCTCGACGCCGACGTTGCGCTGACGAACCTCCGGACCGGCAACGCGCAGGTCATCAACCGCATCAACGGCAAGGACGTTCCCGCGGTGAAGGCCGACTCGACCCTGACCTACCAGGAGGTCGGCTCCTTCAGTTGGAACAGCATGGTGCCGAACGAGTCGCCGGGATTCATCTTCAACGAAAAGCGCTACGTGAAGGCGGTCGCGATGGCGATCGATCGTGACGAGATCCTCCAGAAAGGTGCGGCACAGGGCATCGGTCTCGTCGGATGGGGCCCGATCTCTCCGGCCCACTTCGCCTATGACCCGAGCTTCAAGCCGTGGCCCAAGGCCGATCCCGACGGAGCCAAGAAGCTCATCGCGGAGGTGGGCAAGGGCCCGCTCAAGTTCGAGCTCCTCGTGTCCTCCGGAGACGCCGGCACCCTGCAGACAGCGCAGCTCATCAAGTCGGAGCTCGAGAAGGCCGACATCACGATGGACATCAAGCTCCAGCTCTTCAACGACATCGTCACGCTTCAGCAGCAGCACAAGCACGCGGGTATGACCTTCGTCGGATGGAGCGGACGCCTCGACCCCGATGGCAACACCTATGACTTCGTGGTCACGGGCTCGCCGAACAACGACTCCGCATACACGAACGCGAAGGTCGACGACCTCATGATGCAGCAGCGTGTGGAGTCGGACCCGGCGAAGCGCAAGACCCTTCTGCTCCAGGCGCAGCAGATCTACGCGGTGGACGATCCCTCGCGTGTGTGGTTCGGATTCGGGGTCTCGCCGCTCATTACGATCAAGAAGCTCGTCGGCATGGAGTCGTACCCGGATCGGATCCCGCGCTTCCAAACGGCGCAGCTGCAGCAGAACTAGCTATCGGGTGACGTGAGAGCAGAGGCGACGGAGTGACGCGATACATATTCCGTCGCCTCTTGCTCATGGTCCCTGTCGCGATCCTTGTCACCATCGGCGTCTTCGTGCTCGTTCGTCTCTCGCCCGGCGACCCCGCACTCGTCTTCGCGGGCGAGGAGCGCGATCCCGCCGCGCTCGCCGCTATCCGCGAGGAGATGGGCCTGAACCAGCCGCTGCCTCTGCAGTACGTCGCATGGATCTCGAAGGTCGTCCAGGGCGACCTCGGCCGCTCGTTCCAGACGCACCAGCGCGTCCTCGAGGCCATCGTCGAGCGGTTGCCGGCGACGATGGAGCTCGGCGCCGCCGCCCTTTTCTTTTCGATCTCGATCGCCCTGGTCGTCGGGATACTGTCGGCCATCAAACGGAATTCGGTCGTCGACCTCGTCTCGACGAGCGTGACGCTTGCCGGGGTATCTTTCCCGAGCTTCTTCCTCGGGATCGTCCTCATCCTTCTCTTCGCGTACGTGATCCCCGGCCACCTCTTTCCGCCCGGCGGTTATGTGCCCGCGACGCAGGACCTCGGCGACAACTTGCGGCGGCTCGTCCTCCCGGCGGTCACGCTCGCGTCGGCCAGCCTCGCCGTGAATCTGCGGCAGATCCGCTCGAGCCTTCTTGACGTCTTCGGCCACGAGTACATGCGGACCGCCCGCGCCAAAGGACTTCACGAGCGCACGGTCATCGCCCGGCACGCGCTGAAGAACGCCCTTATCCCAGTGGTGACGCTCATCGGGATCCAGGTCGGCGCCATCATCGAAGGTGCCTTCATCACTGAGACGATCTTCTTCTGGCCAGGGATCGGCCGGTTGGCGGTTACCGCGATCCCGGCGCAGGACTATCCCGTCGTGCAGGGCGTCGTGCTCGTGTCCGCGTTCTCGTTCATGCTGACCACGCTCTTTGTCGATGTGCTCTACGCCTGGCTCGACCCACGGATCTCGTACGAAACGGCGGCGGCATGAGCGGCACGACCATCCCGGTCGTCCTCCGCGCACCGCCCACGGCCAGCCGTCTCACGTCGATCCGCTATTTCCTTCGCCGCAACCCACGGATGATCATCGGCGGTGGACTCGTGCTCGCGTGGCTTCTCGTCGCGGTATTCGCGCGCGCGATCGCCCCGTACGTCTCGCGGGTCATCGTCGGGAGCCAGGTCTCCCTGCGCGTCGGAGTCATCTCGGTGCTCATCGGCTTCCTCGCGGGCGTGAGCCTCGGGCTCGGCGCTGGCTACCTCGGCGGCACCTTCGATCTTCTGGCCATGCGTCTGGTTGACGCGCTCCTCGCGTTCCCGGCGCTCGTGCTTGCGATCGCGATCACCGCCTCGCTTGGCCCGAAGATCGAGAACGCGATGATCGCGATCGGCATCGTCGCCATCCCGGCCTACGCGCGTCTGACGCGCGGGCAGGTCCTCGCGGTGCGGGCGCGTGAGTACATCGTTGCCGCGCGCACGATCGGGAGTACGCCGCTTCGGATCATCGCTCGCCATATCTTTCCGAACGTCGTGAACGCGCTAATCGTCCAGGCGACGCTCTCGACGGCATTCGCGATCCTGGCCGAGGCCGCGTTGTCGTTCCTCGGGCTCGGTCCGCAGCCGCCGGATCCGTCCTGGGGCCAGGACATCAACTACTCGACCCGCTATCTCTCCAATCTGAAGTGGTGGATGAGCGTCGGGCCCGGGCTGGCCATCTTCTCCGCCGTCTTCGCCTTCAACTTCCTTGGCGACGCACTCCGAGACGCTCTCGATCCCCGCCTGCGCCGCTCCGCCTGAGGACCGGGTACTTCCGTACTAGCCCTCTCTCCCCTTGGCCGGGGACTCCCCGCTGGCTCGGCCGCCTGCTATTCCAGACCTAAACATGCAGGTGAGCCAGATCGCATACGACCTCTTCGTGCTTGAGCTCCCGCCCGCCGACGCCACGTGGCGTCCCCTCGGGGACCCGGAGGTTCTTGCTGAGACGGCCGCGTGGCTCTGGGACTTCGGCCCGAAGCCGCTCATCGCGGTGATCGGGGTCGACAAAGCCGTTCCGAGCTGGCTCACGGCGTGGAGACCGCGTGGAGTCCGCTTCGCGCCGGGCGGCGCAATGTCCGGCGTAGCGGTCGTCCTCGCGAACCGGAAAGACCTCGAACGCTTCCTCTCGGAAGGAGCGCCCCATGAGCGCACCGTGCTCCTCTGGCCGCGAACCACCGACACGAAGACGTTCGAGGCCTTGAACGGAGCCGCCAGCGCCTGGGTGAATACGGTCGATGGTCACGCGATGATCCAGCGGGGCGGCGAGGTCTACGAAGTCCATTCCGTCATGGCCTAGGCCTCACGGGCTTGTCGACGACGCGCTCCTCCGCGTGACGATCCCGAGATAAGCCCCGATCAGAGCTCCCGCGACGCTGAATCCGAGCGCTACGATGCCCGCGGGAAAGGCGCCGCTCTGCAGGGCCTCGGAGATCGGGATCGGGGCTCCCACGATGAAGGCGATGACCATCGCCGCGCGGGGTCGCACCGCCGCGAGCGCCGCGGCGATGAGGAAGAGCAGACCGGCCTCGATGCCCGTGTCGTCGGTTCGGGCATCTACCAAGGTGAGCCAGAGTCCCGCGAGGCACGCGAGGACCAGGACAAGCACCGTGATGACGTTCCTCACGGACGCTCCTCGGCGCGCCGCTCGGCCTCGGCGCCGAGCTCGCGCGTTCGCTGGTACGCGGCGTACACGGCCTTCGAGAGCACGGTTCGCAATGCGCCTTTCTCGAGCTGGTAGATCGCGGCCGCGCTCGTCCCGCCCGGCGACGTGACCATGTTGCGGAGCTCCGCGAGGTGCCGGCCGCTCTTGCGAGCGAACAGGGCAGAGCCTTCGACGGTGCGGAGCACGAGCTCCTCCGCGACGCGCCGCGAGAAGCCGAGGTGCACGCCCGCATCGACGAGCGCCTCCATCAACAGAAAGACGTAGGTCGGCCCGGTTCCCGAGAGGGCCGTCGCCATGTCGACGAGGTTCTCGTCGTCGACCATGAGCTCTTCGCCGAGCGCGCCGAGGATCGCCTTCGCGCGGTCGCGCTGTTCGGCATCCACCGCGGTGGTCGACGTCCACGCGGTGACGCCCATGCCGACCTGCGCCGGTGTGTTCGGCATCGCGCGCACGATCGCTGCGTGATCGAGGCCGTCGCGCAGCGACCGCAGCGTCGCGCCGGCGACGATGGAGATCACGAGCTTGTCCTCGTCGAGCTTGCCGCGGAGCTCGCGCATCACTGTCGCGAGCACCTGCGGCTTCACCGAGAGCACGACGACGTGCGCGTCGGCCGCGGCCTCGGCGTTGGATGCGAGCGCCCTGACGCCGTACGCCTTCACGAGCTCGGCGCGCCGCTCACGCCGCGGGCCGGTGACGAGCACGTGAGACGGAGGCACGAGGTGGCGATCGAGCAGGCCGCGCACCATCGCTTCGGCCATGGTCCCGCCACCGATGAATGCCAGCCGCTTTCCGGTGAGCGTCACGGGGCCAGTATGCGGAGGTCTAAGGAGCGGGACAGGTCACCGTGTACGTGCAGTCGTTGAAGCCGTCGCCCTTACGGTCGGGGAGCGACGGTGTGGCGATCAGGGTCAGGTCGAAGTCGACAAGCTCCATCCGCTCCGCCGAGATGAATCCGGCCGAGGCTCCGTTCACGCGTGCGCGATCGAAGCGGACCGTCGTGAGATTCGGCATCGGACCGACCTGGATGCCGCCCGAATCGGTGATAACGACGGGCGTCTCAATGACCCATTCAGCGGTCGCATAGCTCGAGGGGTAGGGAAGCGTGATCATGAATCGCGAACCCGTCGATTGGTTCGCGATCACGATCGTCCAGACCTCGGGCAGGCGACCTTCGGAGATCGCCACCGCGATGCGGTCACCAGGCCGCACGGGCAACGCTGTCCGCACGAGGGGCGCCGGGATGGCCTCCCACCACGCGTAGTAGTCAGCCGCTCCGGTAGCGTCGATGTCGTGGCCGATCCCTGCCTGGATGAGGGTGTCGTCCCCGATCGAGCAGGCGGCATCCACACACCCGCCGCCGATCCCGATCCAGCTCGAGGAGTACTCGGCCTCGCCCGCGCGGTGCGGCGTCGCCGTCGGCACGATCCAGGTCGCTGCGACGGAGTGGAAGGTCTTGTTCTTCTCGAGTGCGCCCTGGACGTACCCCGCCCAGTTGAACGACTGATTGGCCGCGACGACGACGATCGGGCGGGCGGTCGCCGCTCGCGGTGAAGATGGGAGCGCGACGAGCGCCAAGACCAGGAGGGGAGCCGCCCAACGCACGAGGATCGAGCGGCAGGCTTCGTGCCAACCGCGCTAGGGCTTGGACTCACCGCCGGGAACGTCTTTTGGCGTGAAGTCGAGGGCCGCCGAGTTGATGCAATACCGCATGCCCGTCGGGTCCGGACCGTCCGGGAAAAGATGCCCGAGATGCGCGCCGCAGTTGCCGCACTCGACCTCGGTGCGCCGCATCCCGAGGGAGCGATCCTCCTTGGTCGTGACGTGGCCCTTCTCGACGACGTCGTAGAAGCTCGGCCAACCGGTCCCCGACTCGAACTTGGTCCCCGAATCAAAGAGCGGATCGCCGCACACGACGCAGCGATACGTCCCCTCGCCGTGGTGATCCCAGTACGCGCCCGTGAATGGCGGCTCTGTCCGTGCCTCTTGGGTCACCGCGTACTGGATCGGGGTCAGCTTCGCGCGACGGGTGTCCTGGTCTGCAGTGCTCATTTCCTTCCTATAAGTATGAGCTTGCGCACCGCGAACGTGGTCGGTGCGATCTGGAACGCCGCGACGGCGGAAGACGAGGCCGTTCGCAGCCGCCGCCGCACTTCCTCAGCTCGGTCCGGCGGGGTTTGCGAGCGCTCGAGCCAGTTCTCGGTTGTGAGCTTCGTGATCGCGGTGTCGGAGTCGACGGTCGTTCGCAGCCCGGCCCGCTCCACCAGCCCGCGCCATCCGGCGACCGTGTGATTCCGTACGTGCGAGGGGTCGCGCAACGTCTCCACCTCGTTGATGAAGCGCTGGAGCTCGGGCTCGTCCGGCGCGTAATTGTCGACGAGGACGAACAGCCCGCCGGGTCGCAGGATCCGCGCGATCTCGCGGAAGGCGCCGGCCGCGTCGGCGAAGTGATGTGCGGCGAGGCGCGACGTGACGACGTCCGCCGATCCCGACGCGATCGGCAGCGCGGTCGCGTCGGCCTGAACGAGCAGCGCGTTCTTCACGCCGGCGCCCGCGAGGACGCCCAGACCCGCCTCGAGCATCTCGCGCGTCGCGTCGACCCCGACCGCGGCTCGGAAGCTCGGCGCGACGCGGCGGAGCGCATGACCGACGCCGGTGCCGACGTCGACGATGCGCTCGCCGCCCCGCTCCGTCGCCAGCGCGACGATGCGATCGAGGTCCTCTCCGCGGGCGTGGTTCGGACTCTCGACGTACGCGGACGCGGCGCGGCCGAACTGCTTCTGGACCGGCTCGATGCCGCTCACTTCGTGACGAGCTCCTTGGCAAACTCGACGGTCTTCTCACGGTAGTAGCCGATGCCCGCCCAGAACGCCATCGCGTCGTCCTCGCCCTCCCAGACAATGAGGTTGAGCTTGCGGCAGCCCATCGCGCGGAGCCGCTCCTCGATCGTACGCACGAGACGCGTCGCGATCCCGCGCCGCCGCGCGTCGGGATGCGTGGCAACGTGATACAGCCAGCCGCGGCGGCCGTCGAAGCCGGCGAGCGCGGAGGCCACGACGCGACCGCCCTCACGCCCGACGATGCACAGACCCGGGTTCCGAGACGCCATCGCCGCGAGCGACGCATCGTCGTCGCCCGGCCGGTCGCGAATCCCGCACGCGCGCCAAAGCGCGCGAAGCTCGTCGCCGTCGCTTTCGCGAAGGTCGCGTATCTCCACGGCCGCCCATACTGACGCCTCGTGCGCATCGGTCGTTTCGACGTGCGGATCTTCAGCGACGGTGTATTCCGGCTCGACGGCGGCGCGATGTTCGGCATCGTCCCGAAAGTGCTCTGGGAGCGGCAGAAGAAGGCCGACGAGCGCAACCGCGTGACGATGGACATGAACTGCCTGCTCATCCGCGACGCCGATCACGTGGTCCTTGTTGAGACCGGCGCCGGGCCGAAGCTCACCGATAAACAGAAGCAAAACTTCGGGATTGAAGATCCGCCGCGCCTCCTCGATGAGTTGAAGACGCTCGGCGTGCGGTCTGGGGAGGTGACGCTCGTCATCAACACGCACCTGCACTTCGACCATTGCGGCGGCAACACCTACCGCGACGGTGAGCGGGTCGTCCCCACGTTTCCGCGGGCGAGCTACGTGTTCCAGCGCCGCGAGTGGGAGGATGCGATCGCCCCGAACGAGCGGACACGTGGCAGCTACCTCCCCGACGACTACGCGCCGCTGGAGGCCGCGGGGAAGCTCGAGCTCATCGACGAATCCGTCGAAATACTTCCGGGCGTCCGCCTCGACCGGGTCCAGGGCCACACGCGCGGCACGCAGACTGTGCGCGTGACCGACCGCGATACGACGCTCTTTTTCTCGAGCGATTTCTTGCCAGACCGCCACCATCTGCCTCTCCCGTGGATCCCGGCGTTCGACCTGTTCCCGCTCGACACGCTCGCCGCGAAGAAGCTGATCCTGCGGCGCGCGATCGATGAGCGGTGGATCGTCGGGTTCACGCACGATCTCCCGCGGTTCGGGCGCATCTCGGAGGCAGAGGGCAAGCTCCGCTTCGACGAGGTGGACGGCTGACCGACCTTCCGCGGATGGCGTCGACGATCGTCCTCGGCGGTGGCGTCGTGGGCGCCGCGGTCGCGTTCTTCCTGTGCGACCGAGGCGAGACTGACGTGCTCGTCCTCGAGCGCGATCAGCTCGGCGCCGGGACGACGAAGGGCGGGCTCGGCGGCATCCGCCATCAGTTCGTCGACGAGCTCGACATCCGCATGTCGCAGCTCGCCACCGCGTTCTGGCGAAACTTCGAGGACCGCACGGGCTCGCGCCACGACTTCGAGGAGCGCGGCTACCTCTTCATCGCGAACACCGAGGTCGGCGTCGCCGAGCTGCGTCTGCCGATGCCGCTCTACCATCCCATCGTCGGTGCTGTGCCCGGTGTTGCCGGCCTCTACATCGCGGCGGGATTCAGCGGCCACGGCTTCATCCACGCGCCGGCGACGGCGCAGCTCGTCGTCGAGGAGATGCTCGACGGCCGCGCGCGCACGATCGACATCGGCGATCTATCGCTCGAGCGCTTTGGGGCCGGCCGCCGCCCATTCAAGGCGGCCGTGCTCTGAACGTCCGGGTCACCTCGCTTCTCGAGGGAGCGCGCTCGGCGACGGGCCACGCGGTGATCGTCGATGTCTTCCGCGCCTTCACGACCGCGGCGTTCTGCATCGCGGCTGGGGCCCGCGAGATCGTGCTCGTCGCCGATCACGAGCAGGCCCTTGCGATGAAGCGTCGCGATCCGCGCCTCTTTCTGACCGGCGAGATCGGCGGCCGGCCGATCCCCGGCTTCGATGTTGGCAACTCGCCGTCGGCGATCGAGAAGCTCGATCTCACCGGACGCCGCGTGGTGCAGCGCACGAGCTCAGGCACGCAGGGCGTCGTCGCCGCGACCGGAGCCGCGGAGGTCCTCCTCGGCAGCCTTGTGATCGCGAGCGCGACCGCGCGGTATCTCGCGAACGCGGACGTGGTCACGGTGGTCGCCATGGGGAGCTCCGCTCAAGAGAGGAGCGAGGAGGACGAGCTCGGCGCGGCATTCATCGCGGCGCGCCTGCGCGGTGAGATCGCGAAGGCGTCGCTCGATCTGCGCGACGACACGGTCTGGGAGGAGTGGTTTCCGCGACGCGACGCCGAGCTCGCGCTCGAGGTGGACCGCTTTTCGTTCGCCCTGCCCGTGTATCGCGAGAACGGTCTCCTGATCGCGCGTCCCGAGTCCGTCTAGCCGGCTCTCCGCGCGACCGTTGTTGGAAACCCGCTCGGCCCCATCGGCCCGGGCGGTGGTCCCTCTTCGCCGGGCCGCGTGAACCCGGTGATCCGCTCGGCGAGGCGCCCGCCCTCCGTGAGTTCGTCCATCGCCTGGTCGAGATGTTTGTCGGTAACCCGCAAGCCGGCTCCGTTGCCCTCGATCGCCGCAAAGACCGCGGCCTTCCGGAGAAGCTCCTTGATGTATGCGGGGCTCGCCCCCTCGGTGCGCGCGATGAACTTGTCGAGATCGGTCACCTTGAAGTCCAGCCCGCGCGCGTAAAGCGCGAAGAGTCTGCGTCGAGCGTCGGGATCCGGCAGCGGAAGGGGTACCGCGAGGTCGACTCGTCCAGGCCGAGCCGCGAGTGCCGGCTCGAGGATGTCGGGGCGGTTGGTCGTGAGGACGAAGAGGACATCGATGTCCTCGCGCAGGCCGTCCATCTCGTTGAGCAGTTCGAACAGGAATGGTTGCGTCTGCACGCCAGGCATGCCGCGTTCCTGCGCGATGAGGTCGACGTCCTCGACGACGACCGTGCTCGGCTGGAGGAGCCGCGCCATCTGCGTGACCGCGGCGATCATTCCGAGAGCCCGCCCGGTCGTGAGCAGAACGGTCCGCCCCTGCATGCGGCCGGCGAGATACATGATGGTCAGCGTTTTGCCCGTCCCGGGTGGGCCGAAGAGCAGCAGGCCGCGCTTGACCGGGCGACCCGAAGCGATGAGCTGATCGGCGTGCTCGCTGAACGCGATCGCGTGGCGGTCGATGCGATCGAGTACACCGCTCGGAAGGATCACGTCATCCCGCGTCACCTTGGGAAGGCGGTGGAACGTGATGATCGTCTGCGGCCCGAAGCCGAATTGCTGAGGGCCGAGCGAAACGATCTTGCCACGGTAGACGTTGTGCTCGGCCATGAGCCCGGTGATGTCGGCCACGAAGCGCTCTGCCGTGGAGCGTTCCGCTGCCATCACCTCGACGCGCGCGCGTGCCTGTCTCGGCCCCATGTTCTCGTTCGGTCCGGAGACGAACGCGATGAAAGGCACGCCGTCCGCCTTCACGAGGTAGAGGCCGAACTGCACGACCGGAAGCACGCGATCGCCGTCCAGGTGGAAGTTGACGTAGTCCACGGGGCCTTCGGCCAGACGAAGGCTGTACGGCGACGTCCCGCGATTCACGAAGTCCGACAGGCCGAGCCCCCACTGCCGCTTGTTCTCGGCCGCGAGGCCGATGAGCTCCGCGCTGTGGCCAGGCTGCTCGACGTACGCATCCATCGCGACCTGGAGGTTCGCCTGCTGGAACCGCTCAAACTCTTCAGAGATCACGGACATCCGCGTCGGTTCGCCACCGAGGTGCGCGCGAAGGCGCTTCAGCAGCGGGCCTTCGGGCACCTCCGCGCGGTTGACGATGTCATCGAGGAAGCGTTTGAAGAGAAGCCCGAACTCTTCCGGTGACGGGCGCTGATCCATGCGGGCGAGATTAATACCGGTCGTGCGAGCGAGCCCAGGGGTAAGGGGCCTGATGGGGCCGAGGCCTCAGCTAGGCTTGCCGGCGACCGCCGGCTAGACGGTCATCAGCCGAATGTCCGATCGATCTCCGATAGCGCGAGAACACCGCCTGAATCCCACGAGCCGTCCGACTCCTGCGCGTCGGCCGCGAACCAGCTCACCGAGCCGCCATACGTGCGCAGGAACTTGAGCGGCTGCGTGAACGGAACGGTGCGTTTGGTGCCGTCCGCCGCGATCTCGACAAGCTTTCCCGCGACCGACACGGTCAGCACGCCGTCCCCGACGTACGTGGCGGGGTCGAAACGCACGATGCGCGCGGTCACATCCTCGAAATGCCGGTCGACCAGAGTCCCTGACGTGAAAAGTCGGTTCATCTCGTTCAGCGCATCGTTCCGCGCCTTCCAGAAGGCGGTGGTCGGTGGCCTCACCGCGCCGCTGGGCCACACCCCGGGCGCGAAGCTCTCTGCACTCAGGTACTCGGCGACGACATCGGGGACCTCGTTCTCGAGGGAGAATGCCGAGTATCGCGGCGATTCGCCCTCGAGCCACCGGCCTGCGGTCGCGTCGAAAGCGTCGACGATCTGCCAGCTGCCGGCGACGCTCATGCGCAGCCTGACCGGCCGCTCTTCCGTACTCGGGCCGTTGATCTTGCCTGTGTGTCGATCCACCAGAACGAAGTGGAGCTCGATCATCGCCTGGCGTCCCCAGGGTTTGGCGTACGCGCGGTCGAGCGCGATGTCACGGATCTCGACGGTGACTTGGTCGTCCGCGCCGCGATATGCGAGCCAGCGGCGCAGGACCTCGACGTAGCGTGGTGCGGCATGCATCGCTTCGAATTGCATGCGCGTGTTGTCCTGGTCCGTCTGCACCGTTCGCGGAAGATTCGCGTACTTGGTGAGGAGGTCGGCGTAGCTTCTTGCGATCTCGGGCATGTTCGCCGCGACCAGACCCGTGTCGTCGGTGGAGGGGGCGACGAAGCCTTGTACGGGTCCGATCGGGAAGGCGCGACGGTCGAGCGTCACGACAGGCCGGGTGAGTACCGGCACGCTCACGAGAGGCGGTGCCGGCGTCGGGACAGGCGCGGTCGCCACGGGTCTGTCGACCATCTCGACGGCCGGGGTCGCGGACTGCGTCTCGGCGGGCGAAGAAGAAGGCGCGGTGATCGGTGCGGCGGAGGAACAAGCCGCGGCCAGGACCACCAACGCGGCAAGCGCTCCAAGGCGCCTCATGTGTCTCGAAATTCTGGTCACCCGGAGAGCCGTCGTCGTCCGTCATGGCCTGTCCGAAGTCGTACGAGCGCGCTAGGAGTTAGGCGGCGCCCTCTGGCACAGGCTGGCCTTCGCGGAGCCGGAGAGTCGCCAGACGCACGCCTGCCAGGATGACAAGCCCGCCCACGAGCTGAAGCGGTTGGGGCCGGTCGCCAAGCAGCACGACCGCCAGCGCAAGCGTGAGAACAGGCACGAAATACGAGGACATCGAGGCTATCCCCGCCCCGACACGCCGCACGACCCAATAGAAGAGGGTGAAGCTCCCGACCGTGACGACGAGCGCCAGGAAGAGGACGTCGGCCCAGACCCCCGCGCTCCAGGTCGGGACGTCGCGGTAGCCCTGTTCGAGAAACCCGAACGGCAGAAGCAACAGCGCGCCGATCGCGGCGGCGAGAGCGACCACCTCGATCGGCGAGCGCGTGCGGAGCGTGATCGTCCCGAGCACCGTGTAGATCGACCAGCACACCGCACCCACGAGCAAGAGCACATCGCCCAGGAGGCGCTGCGACGAGACCTCGCCGCCGGTCTGCCCGGCTGCGATCACGAGCGCCGCACCGATCGACGCGAGCGCGAACCCCGCGACCTTCGTGGTGGTGACCCGCTCGCCGAAGAACGACGCCGCGATCGCGGTGAGGACCGGGATCGTCGTCGGCACGATGAGCGCGGCATCGGATGCCGGTGCCATCGTCAGGCCGACGAAAACGAACGCGTTGTAGCCGAGGTAGCCGAAGATCGCGGACAAAACGACCGGGCCGAGCGCGTCTCTTCGGATGCGAGTCCGCGTCGCCACGACGATGATCGCGAGCGCCCCAGACGCGATGATGAAGCGGATCGCCGAGAACTCGAGCGGGGGCGCGCTCGCGACGCCCAGCTTTCCCGCGATCCACCCGCCGCTCCACGCAAGCGCGACGCTGAACGCGGCAAGCGGCGTGAGAACCGATCGGGGCATGCGAAAACCATACGTGGCACGATGCCGCCGTGCTCCGCGTGTTGATCACCGGCATCACCGGTTTTGCGGGCAGTCACCTCGCCGAGCACCTCGTGTCGCGCGGCGACGAGGTCCACGGTCTCGCGCACGAACGTCCGCCGTTCAGAAACCTCGTGGCAATGAAAGACCGCGTGCGTATCCATGAAGGTGACATCACGCGTCTCGACGACGTCCAAGGTGCGCTCGCCGGCTCGCGAGCGGACGCGATCGTGCATCTCGCCGGGATGGCCGTTCCCACGCTCGCAGCGGCGGACCCGGTCGCCGCGGTCCGGGTCAACGTGCTCGGCACCGCGACCGTGCTCACGGCGCTCGAGCGGTATCCGACGACGCGGCTGGTGCTCGCCTCTCGCGGCCGAGGCGCTGACCCGCGAGTTCGCCGCGCGTCACGGCGCGCCGGTCGCCATCCTGCGACCCGCCAACCAGAACGGCCCGCGGCAGCACCCAGGCCTCGCCGCTTCGGCATTCGCGAAGCAGATCGCCGAGGCCGAGGCGGGTCTCGCCGAGCCCGTGGTGCGCCACGGTCGCCTCGACGCCGAACGCGACTTCCTGGACGTCCGCGACATGGCTCGCGCGTACGCGGCCGCGATGGGGCTAGCCGAGGGCGGCACCTTCAACGTCGGTACCGGCCGCGCCGTCGCGATCGCGGAGATCCTCGACATCCTGATCGCGCTCGCCCGCATCCCCGTCCGCGCGGAGCTCGACCCGTCGCGCGTCCGCGACGGCGATCCCACCCGCATCGCCCTCGACGCCACGCGTTTTCGGCAAAAGACCGATTGGTCGCCCCGTATCGCGCTCGCCGACTCGCTCCGCGATACGCTCGATCACTGGAGGGCGGCTATTCAGGTGTATGCGGGGGCTGGGGGGCATCGGCCCCCAAGTTTGTGAACATCGTTTTCGGAACCGATGGCTGGCGAGCCCGCATTGCCGACGAGTACACATTCGACGCTGTCCGCGTGTGCGCGCAATCCGTCGCCGAGTGGGTGGTGAAGAACGGCGGCGCCGATCGCGGTGTCGTGATCGGCTTCGATCGCCGTTTCGCGTCGGAGCATTTCGCTGCGGCGGCCGCCGAGGTGGTCGCGGCCCATGACGTGAACGTGCATCTCGCGACCGCGGCCGCGCCGACGCAGTCGTTCTCGTGGGCGACCATGCGCCGGAAGGCGAAGGCCGGGATCGTGATCACGGCGAGCCACAACCCCTGGACCGACAACGGCTTCAAAGTGAAGGCCGAGACCGGAGCCGCGGGCGGCCCGGCGATGCTCAAGGAGCTCGAAGCGATCATCCGCCCGCTTCAGGCGCACCCCCAGAAGGTGCGGCGCATCCCGTTTGACGAGGCGAAGAAGAAAGGCCGCATCGAGGAGTTCGACCCAGCACCGGACTATCTCGCGCACGTCGCCGAGCTCTTCGATCTCGACGCGTTCCGCGGCGCCGGATATACGGTCGTGTGCGAGACGCTGTTCGGCAGCGCGAGCGGGTATTTCCCCAAGCTCATCGGTGGCGGTAAGACGAAGGTCGTCGAGCTCCACGGCGAGCGCAATCCCTATTTCGGGGGCGTCAACCCGGAGCCCATCCCGCCGAACATCGACGAGTTCCTGCGGCGGATCCCGGCCGAGCGCGCGAACGTCGGTCTCGCGGTCGACGGCGACGCCGACCGGGCCGGGCTCGCGGACGAGCAGGGCCACTTCGTCACGACGCTCACCCTCTACGCGCTCCTCATGTGGTACCTCTGCGAGGTCCGCGGTCTTCGCCAGCCGGTCGTCAAGACGGTGAACATGACGTCGATGGTCGATCGTCTTGGCGAGCGTTACGGCGTGAAGGTCTACGAGGTCCCGGTCGGATTCAAGTACATCGGGCCGAAGATGCAGGAGACCGGCGCGATGATGGGCGGCGAGGAATCGGGCGGATTCGGCTTCGCGATGCACCTGCCCGAGCGCGACGGCATCGTGGCCGACCTCTTCTTCCTCGACTTCATGCTGAAGACGAAGAAGAGGCCGTCCGAGCTCATCGCCGAGCTCATGAAGATGGCCGGCCCGTCCTTCTATCTACGGCGCGACCTGCGTTTCAGCGCGGTCGAGTACGCGGGGGTGACGGAGCGGACGATGCGGACGCTCCGCGAGGTCGCGCCAGAAAAGCTCGCCGGCCACGCCGTCGCACGGATCGTGCACCTGGACACGAACGATGGAACGAAGTTCTTTCTCGACGACGGCTCGTGGCTTCTCATCCGCCTTTCCGGGACCGAGCCGCTCGTCCGCGTCTACGCCGAGACAAAAGAAGAACGCGAGCTCGCGCCGCTCCTCGATGCCGGCGTGAAGATCGTGAAGGGGGCCTAGCGATGGCGATAGCAGAGAGCCACGACACCTCGGTGATCGAGAGCGTGGAGCGCATCCGTGCGGCGGACCCCGACGACATGCTCGGCCGCATCAAGGATCTTCCCAAGCAGGTGCGCGACGCGTGGGCCATCGCGAGCAAGGCCACGCTTCCGCCGGCATACGCCGACGTACGCAATATCACCATCGCGGGCATGGGCGGATCGGCGATCGGTGGAGATCTCGCGCTCGCGCTACTCACTGACGAGCTCAAGATCCCGGCGATGGTCCACCGCGACTACGGGCTCCCGGCCTTTGTCGGTCGCGACTCGCTCGTCATTGTCTCGAGCTACTCGGGGAATACCGAGGAGACCCTGTCTGGGTTCGAGGAGGCGCGGAAGCGTGGCGCGAAAATCCTCGCGATCACGACGGGAGGAAAGCTCGTTGAGCTCGCGCGCGCGTCGAACTACCCGGTGATCACGTTCAGCTACAAAGCCCGGCCCCGCGCGACGCTCGGATACTCACTCGGGCTCGTGCTCGGTGCTCTGTCGAGGCTCGGTTTCGTACGCGATCTCGCCGGCGATATCGAGGCGGCGCTTGCTGACCTCGCGAAGCTGGAAGAGCGCGTCCATGAAGGCGCGAAGACGAACGACGCCAAAAAGGTCGCCATCGAGTTGTTCGGCCGCGTCCCGTTCATGTACGGCGCCGGCGTGATGGGGGTCATGGCGAGGCGCGCAAAGGGCCAGTGGAACGAGAACGCCAAGAACTGGGCGGCGTTCGATGTGATGCCGGAGCTGAACCACAACGCGGTGGTCGGGTTCCCGCATCCGCCGATCGCCAAAGAGGCGCTGACCGTCCTGCTCCTGCGGAGCGATCGCGACAACCCGCGCCACAAGCTGCGTTTCGAGGTCACGCGCGAGCTGCTCGATCGCGCGCGGATCCCGCACAAGACGTTGCAATTCGCGGGACGGAACATGCTCTCCGAGGTCCTGCAGATGGTCCTCTTCACCGACTACGTGTCGTTCTACGTCGCATTGCTGAACGGCGCCGACCCGTCGCCGAACGACAGCATCGACTTCCTGAAGGATCGCCTCGCTAAGGGTTGAGGGTTGAAACACCCTGGGGCCCCTACCCCATCATTGGCCCCTGCCCCTGCCATCGTGGCCGAGTCCGGGCAGTTTCGCTTTTCGTTCTGCCCCCGTGACGCGACGCCGCTCGTGCGCACGCGCATCGACGGACGCGACCGGCCGACCTGCCCGGTCTGCGGCTTCGCCGAGTTCATGTTCGTACAGATCGGAGCGAACACCGTTGTCGAGCGCGACGGCGGCGTGCTCCTCGTCCGCCTGAACTACGGCCCGCGCGACGGTCGCTGGGCGCTTCCCGGCGGTCTCGTCGAGAACGACGAAACCCTCGAGGAGGCCGCACAGCGCGAGACCACTGAAGAGACGGGCTTCAACGTCGCGCTCGACGGACTTCTCGCGACGTGGATGCGCCCAGGCTTTCCGATCCTCGTCGTTATCTACCGCGCGCACATCACCGCGGGCGCGCTGCGCGTTGCGCCGGACGAGGCGTCCGAGGCGGCGTTCTTCCCCAAGGACAAGGTGCCACCGCTTGAAGAGCTCGCCTGGCCATCGACGGCCCACGGCCTCGACGCCTGGCGCGCGTACGAGCCGCCGCGGCCCTAGGGATTCGCTATCGCGACTGGCTGGCGCCACGCGTAGATCACCGCCGCGAGGCCCAAGGTCGTGAGCGCGGCCGCCGCCGGGAACACCAGGAACACATCCACCGAGGCGACCACGCTCCCGGTGGCCGGCCCGATGACGAACCCGATATTCGTCGGCAGATACGCGAAGGTCATGACGCGACCTCTCGTCGCGTCGGTGGCGGACGCCGAGAGCATCGTGAACGAGACGCTGAAAAGTCCCGCCGCCAGGCCGTTCACGACGGTCCAGGCGATCGTGAATGGAAGGAGCTCGCGCGTGAAGAACGGTAGGGACCAGACCGCGGCTAGCACCGCGCATCCCGCGAAGAGCGTCCGCGCCTTTCCGAAGCGATCGGCGATCGCGCCGATCACCGGTGAGGCGACAAAGATCCCGAGACCTCCCGCGCCGAGCACGATGCCGACCGCTGTCGCCGGATCCGCCCCCGTGTAGAGGCGTGCAACCACCAGGGGGACGTAGATGAAAGCGAGCATCCAGCCCGCGAAGAGCAGGAACAGCGCGGGGAAGAGCGCGCGCAGGCGCGGCGATCGGACGATGAGAAGGATCCCGTCGCCAGCCATCCGCAGGAGCGATCCGCCAGCTGGCCGCGGCACGAAGCCGTCGCGATAACCGAACGCGAGCATCACCACGACGACGGTCATGATCGCCGCGTCGGCGGCGATCAATACGGGAAAACCGAACCGGTCCATGACCGGTCCGCCGACGAGCGGTCCGAGGAAACCTCCCAGAGGATTCGCGCCGTTGACGACCCCGAAGGCGAACGCGATGCGTCCGGGAGGGGTGCGCTCGGCGAGCGTCGCGAGGATCAGGCCGGTGTTCCCGAGCCCGAGCGACTGAATGGCGCGCGCGAAGGTGAAGACCCACACGTTCGGCGCGAGGACGGTCAGTGCGAGCGCGGCGAACGCGGCAACGAACGAGCGGATGATCAGCGGCTTGCGTCCGTACCGGTCGGCGAGCGCTCCCCAGAACGGCAGGAACGGCAGACCGACGACGCTCGAAAAAGAGGTGATCGCGCCGACCCAGAACGGGACGGCGCTCAGCTCGACGCCAAGCTGCGGCAGGTAGAGCGGCGTGAACGCGGTGATCTGGCCATACGCTGCGACCTCGAAGAATCCGGCGATGGTGAAGAGGATCGTCATGCGGACCCAGCCGGAAATCGGCCGCATTTTCACAGAGTTTCGAAGGATACGGGGCGGGTCTAAACTCGGCACGTCCGGCGAGGCAAAATTGAATCAGGAGTGTGGAGGAGATCATGTACTCGAGCCTCATCTCCAAGATCGAGAAGGCGAAGCGCTACGCCGAAGAGCCCGAACGCATCAGTTTCCGGAGCTTCGAGGTCGCGTTCCGCGGTGAAAACGGCACGCACGCCGTCTCCCTCAGGGGCGATGACTGGAACTGCGAGTGCGAGCACTTCCATACGAGCGGCCTCTGCGCTCACGTCATGACGCTGCAGCGCGTCTTCGCATCACACCTCACGGACAACGCGCGGTTCACACAGGAGCACGTGCCGGCGTAACGAGCCTCGCGAACAACTGAATACGCGGATCTTCAGCGAAGCCGGTGAGATTCCGGCAGGGTCGCGCCACCGTGAAAGGCAAACGCCTCAACTCGGGTCGCCTGGGACATCCGCTCGCGGCATACACGCCTTCGCAAGAAAGGGGTGCGCCAGATGCGGCCACACGCACGTCTCGTCTCGTTCCTCGCGGTCCTCCTCCTCACGCTCGCTTCCTGCGGCGGTGCTGTCTCCGTCACGCCTTCGCCTTCCGTCACCGCGTCCCCGTTCCCGGCGGCGCTCACCGACTTCCAGAACCGGTCGGTCACGATTCCCGCGCGACCCGAGCGCCTCGTGTCCATCGGTCCGTCGATCACGGCGTTCCTCTTCGCCCTCGGCGCCGGTCCGCGTGTCGTCGGTGTCGACGACTTCTCGGATGAGCCCGCCGAAGCCGCGACTCGCGAGCACGTCGGCGGCATCAAAGTCAACTTCGAGAAGGTCGTCGCGCTGAAGCCCGACCTGGTCTTCAGTGTGAAGTTCTCCGACGGTACGATCGAGAAGCTCCAATCCGCCTCGCTCAACGTCCTCGTCGTCGACCCCCAGAGCGTCTCTGACGTCGCGAAGACCGCGACGTTGCTCGGCAAGGCCGTCGGCTCGGACGGTGAAGCCCTCGCGCACTCGATCCAGCAGCGTGTCGACGCCGTAAGGACAAAGATCGCGACCACCACCACGCGACCGCGCGTGTATCACGAGATCGACGCGTCGGACCCGGCAAAGATCTTCACGGTCGGTCCAGGCTCCTATATCAACGACCTCATCGACATCGCTGGTGGAGCGAACATCGCGGCACGCGCCGCGTCGGCGTACCCGCAGCTCTCGGCCGAGGAGATCCTCCGAAGCGACCCCGAGATCATCGTCCTGGCGGCGGACGCGTACTCCTCGAAGCCCGGCGACGTCGCGGCGCGGCAGGGCTGGTCGATCATCTCCGCGGTCAAGAACAACCGCATCTTCACGATCGACCCCAACCTCATCAATCGGCCGGGCCCGCGCGTCGGCGAGGCCGCCGAGGCGTACGCGAAGCTGGTCCACCCGGAGCTTTTCCGGTAGTGCGCACGCTTTTGGTCCTCGCCGTCCTCGTCGGCGCGCTCGTCGTGAGCGCGGCCGCGGGGATCCTCGTCGGCGCGGTCGCGATCGGCCCGGGTGACGTCCTCGCCGCCCTCTTCGGGTCGAACGACGTGAGCGGCACGATCATCCGCGAGCTGCGGCTCCCGCGCGTTCTCGGCGCGGCGCTCGTCGGGGGATCGCTCGCGACCGCCGGCGCGCTCCTCCAAGGTCTCCTGCGCAATCCGCTCGCCGATCCGTTCGTCACCGGCACGTCCGCCGGCGCGACGCTCGCCGCCGTGGCCGCGATCGTCCTCGGGCTCGCCGCCCCGCTCGTTCCGCTCGCCGCGTTCGCCGGCGCTCTCGTCACGGTCACGCTGGTGTGGCGGCTCGCGCGCCTCGGCGGCGGTACGACCGTGCTGACCGTCCTCCTCGCCGGAGTCGTTCTCACGTCGTTCGCGGGTGCGGTGGTCACGTTCCTTCTCGTCTCGAGCGATCGCCTCGCGCTGCAGCTGCGCGCGGTGCTGGGCTGGCTGCAGGGCGGGGTTTCGGTGATCAGCTGGCCGGAGCTCGGCGTGGCCGCGTTCATCGTCGCCGTCGGTCTCGGCTTCGCGCTGGTCCTCGCGCATCGCGTCGACGCCTACGCCTTCGGCGAGGAAACGGCGGCGACGCTCGGCGTTGATCCCGATCGCACGACGACAGCGGTTCTCGGCGCGACCGCGCTGCTCTCGGGCGCGGCGGTCGCTCTCGCCGGGCTCGTGGGCTTCGTCGGTCTGGTGATCCCGCACGCGCTGCGCTTCGTGATCGGCGCAACGCATCGGCGTCTCGTGCCGGCGAGCTTTCTCGCGGGCGCCGCGGCCCTCGTCCTCGCGGACCTCGGATCGCGAACGCTCATCGCTCCCGCGGAGCTGCCAGTCGGTGCGATCACCGGTCTGATCGGCGCGCCGTTCTTCCTCGCGCTTCTGGTGCGCTCGCGGCGGATCGTCGTATGACGAACCTCGCGACGACCGCGGTCACCGCGTCGTACGGGCCACGCGTCGTCCTGCGCGAGTGCTCATTTGCGATCGGCTCTGGCGAGGTCGTCGCGGTCGTCGGGCCGAACGGCGCGGGGAAGTCGACGCTGCTGCGTGTTCTCGCGGGATTGCTGCGCCCCACCGCGGGCGCGGTCTCGCTCGATGGCCAGGACCTGTGGTCGATGTCTCGCTCCGCTCTCGCGCGGCGGATCGCCGTCGTGCCGCAGATCTTCGACACGCTCTTCCCGTTCACAGTGCGCGAGGTGGTGGCACTCGGCAGAACCTCGAGGCTCGGCACGTTCGGTCGCGCATCTGTCGATGACGTCGCTGCGGTCGATCGGGCTATCGGCGAGCTCGAGCTCGGTCCGCTCTCCGCGCGCCGCATCGATCGGCTTTCTGGCGGCGAGCGGCAGCGCGCCGTTCTTGCGATGGCCCTCGCGCAGGACACAGCGGTGCTTCTTCTCGACGAGCCGACGGTCCACCTCGACCCAGGGCATCAGCTCGCGACGCTCGCACTTCTTCGCGACCTCGCGGCGCGTCGGCAGCTCGCCGTGTGCGCCGTGCTCCACGACCTGAATCTCGCCTCGACTTTCGCGTCGCGCATCGTTGCGATCGCCGACGGCCGAATCGTCCGCGAAGGCACGCCGCTCGAGGTCCTCGACGCGCGGCTAGTCGAGGCGGTCTTCGGCGAGGGGCTTGAGGTCGTCGCGCGCGACGGCCGGCCGGCCGTCGTGCCGCGGGTACCCGTGGGCTAGAACCAGCAGACCGGGTCTATCCTCCCGACCGATGAATCCGGACGCGACCTATCAGTCGGCGCGCACGCGATCGCAAGTACTCGTACTCGTGCTCGCACTCGCGTTGCTCCCGATTGTCACGGTCCTGATCAACATGACCCAGCTCCTTGGTCTCCTCACTCGGGTCGACTCTGTGAGCACCGACGCGGAAGCCGAAGCGTGGATGAACGAGATGAACCGTTTCGCGACCGCGTTCCCCGCAGTCGCCTTACGCCAACACTTTGCCGACGTGGTTGCCGCCGTGGCGTGGTTCGTTTGGCAGCATCGTTTTGTCGCGAGCCTGCTGGCTCTCGGACTGGACCTCGAGACGACGCCCGGAAACTCAATAGGACGATGGTTCGTGCCGGTGCTGAACTTTGTGACGCCGTTCCAGCTCTTCGCCCGGATCGACGCACTCCTTGGCTCGGGCGCCCGTATTCTCATTCGGTGGTGGTGGGCGCTCTTCCTGATCGGCGCCGTCGGTCCGAGCGTCTATTCCCTCGCCATCGATCGCGTCGATGATTCCGCGCTCGGCTCGGTCGCCGCGAGCGCCGTGGCGGTCCAAATCTCGTTCGTAATCGCGGCCATACTCGCGATTCTTGTCGTTCGACGTCTGCAGGCGGCGGCCGATCTTCTCCACGAACAAACGGTCGTCCTGCCTCGCGCGTAGGGAACTAGTCCGCGCTGACCTCGACCGGTGCGCTCCAGCCCCAGTCCCACGTCGCGAGCTCGTCGATGAGCTCGTGATTGGTGAGGTCGAGATAGATCGGGGTCACGCTTATCTTTCCGTCGCGCATTGCCGCGACGTCGGTACCCGCCTCCGCCTCGCCCGCGATCGCGGGGCCGCCGACCCAGTAATAGGGCTCGCCGTATGGGTCGAGCCGCTCGACGAGCTGGTCGCGGTAGGTGCGCTTGCCGAGACGCGTGACCTCGACACCTGCGATGCGCTCGCGCGGCAAATGCGGCACGTTGACGTTGAGGAGAGCGTCGGACGAGAAACCCTTCGCGAGGATGTTTTTCGCGAGAAGCGCGGCGAACGAGGCTGACGGGCCGAAGTCGATGTTCGCGCCGAAGGCGCCGATCGAGATCGCGATCGACGGCACGCCGGAGAGCAGGCCCTCCATCGCGGCGGCGACGGTTCCCGAGTACGTGATGTCGTCTCCCATGTTCGAACCGCGATTTATCCCCGAGACCAGTAGATCGGGTTTGTGCTGCAGGAAACCGAGTACCGCGAGCCGCACGCAGTCCGTCGGCGATCCGTCGCTCATGAACGCGCGCTGACCAGTCCGCAGCTGGGTCTCCTTCACCCGGAGCGGTCGGTAGATGGTGATGCTGTGGCTCGCGCCGCTCCAGTTCCGCTCTGGAACGATGATGTCGACGCTTCCGATCGCTCCGAGCGCGTCAGCCAGCGGGCCGAGCGCGTCCGATTCGATGCCGTCGTCGTTGGTGACGAGGATGTGCTTGCGACTAGCCGTCACTTGCCTCGCGCGCCGATGCGCGCCTCGCGGGCGAGACGCAGTGCCTCCCTCGCCTCAGCTTCGGCATCGCGCAGATCCGCCTGGGCCGCCGCTTCGGCAGCGTCACTCTCCTCGATGAGCGTCGACGCCTCGGTCCGCCCGCGACGTCCCTGCGCGACCTGGAACGCATATCGCACGAAGGTGTTGATGATCCCCGCGACCGGCATCGCGAGGAGCACGCCCCAGAACCCGGCGATCCGCGAGCCGAGCAGAAGAGCGAGGAACACGAAGATCGGGTGGATGCCGATCGCGTTCGACATGATTCGGGGCCCGATCGCGTTCAACACGACCTGCTGCAACGCGATCGTCAGCACGAGCACCCAGATGAAGACGTCCGGCGCGCCCAGCAGCGTGACCGCCAGAACAGGGATCTCGGCGATGATCGGGCCGAAGAACGGGATGATCATCGTGAGCCCCGAGAGCACCGCGAGCACACCGGCGAACGGCACGCCGAGCGGGACGAGGATCGCGAGGGTCGCGACGCCGTAGATGAGGCCGAGGATGAGCGAGCCGCGGATGAATCCGCCGAACGAGCGGTCCGCGCTCTGACGAAGCAGTTCCGCCTCGCTGCGGAGCTCGGGGCTGAGCGCGGCGATGAATCTGCGCCAGAGCTGATCGCCGTCGATCAGCATGATGAACGCGATGATGAGAACGAGCGTGAAGTTGAAGAGAACGCTCGCGGTGGCCGAGACGAACCCAAGCGCGTCGGCCGCGACCGACCCGGCGATCTGGGAGATCTTCGCGGGGACCTGGCCATAGAGGTCCGTCACGTTCACCGGGAGACCCGCTCCTTCCAGACGCTGCTGCAGGGCGATCACCTCCCGTGCGGCGCGGTCGCCGTACTCCGGTGCGCGCACGATCAGGTCGTTCAGCTGACTCACGAGTCCGGGGACGGCGAGAGCGAGGGTGCCGGCGAGAAGGAACGCGATCCCGATGTAGACGACGACAACGCTGAGCGGGCGATTCAGCATGGTGCGCTGGTCGATCCGATTCACCAAGGGTGAAAGCAGGTACGACACGGCCCACGCCGCGACGAAGATGATGACGACGTCCGCCACGCGCGAGAGGACCTCGGTGAGATCGGCAAGGATCTGGAAAGTCGCGAGCACGATGAGCAGCACGACGAGCGTTGTGATGAGCTGCCGCTCCCGCGTCGAGAGATTCACAGGCGAATGGTACCGACGGAATACCATGCTTCTCCGTGCCAGACACGCGCTCCCTGATGGATCGCTACGCGTCGTATCTCCCAATCACCGACCGGACACCCCGGCTAACCCTCGGTGAGGGCGGTACGCCGCTGGTGCGCGCTCGCTCGCTCGAACGCGAGACCGGCGTTCCCGAGATCTGGCTGAAGGTCGAAGGTCAGAACCCGACCGGCTCGTTCAAGGATCGCGGCATGGTCGTCGCCGTCGCGAAAGCGCTTGAAGATGGCGCGCGCATGGTGCTGTGCGCGTCGACCGGCAACACCGCCGCGTCGGCGGCTGCGTACGCCGCCCGCGCGGGGATGTCGTGCACCGTCATCCTCCCGGCGGGGCAGGTGGCGGCCGGCAAGCTGGCCCAGGCGATCGCGCACGGCGCGCATGTGGTCGCCGTTCGCGGCCCGTTCGACGCGGCCCTCGCGGTCGTCCGGGCGCTCGCCGAGCAAGGCGAGGCCACGCTCGTGAACAGCGTCAACCCGCACCGCCTCGAGGGCCAGAAAACGGCCGCGTTCGAGATCTGCGAAGCCCTCGGCGACGCTCCCGAGGCCCTTTTTATCCCGGTCGGGAACGCCGGGAACATCACCGCCTACTGGAGGGGGTTCGTCGAGGCGGCGCGGACTGGTCTCGCGCGCCGGCGTCCACGCATGTACGGCTACCAGGCGGAGGGAGCGGCGCCGCTCGTCAGCGGAAAGCCCGTCGCACAGCCTGAGACGGTCGCGACCGCGATCCGCGTGGGAAATCCCGCGTCGTGGAAGGGCGCGGTCGCCGCGCGAGATGAATCGGGCGGCGCCATCGACGCGGTCAGCGACGACGAGATCCTGGAGGCGTACAGCTTCCTTGCCCGGTGCGAGGGTGTCTTCGCCGAACCCGCTTCGGCGGCGGCGATCGCCGGGCTGCGCAAGCGCGTGCGCGCGAACGCCCTTGGCGGCGCAAAGCGTGTCGTCTGCGTCCTCACGGGTAACGGCATGAAGGACCCGGACCGCGCCCGCTCGCTCGCTGGCGACATCCCCGAGGTCGAGGCCACACCGGACGCGGTCCGCGCCGCGTTGAGTTCCTAGCAGTGGGGGAGCTTCGCGTGCGGGTGCCCGCATCGAGCGCGAATCTTGGTCCGGGCTTCGATTCGTTCGCGATCGCCCTTCCGCTTCTCGCCGAGTTCGATCTCCGTCCGGCGCGGGCCTGGTCGGTGAACGTCGACGACGGTGGCAACGCTCGTGAGAACGGAAACGGCGTCCCGACCGGCGATGACAACCTCTTTGTCGTTTCTGCGCGCGCGGCCGCCGCGGCCGCGGCCGAGACACTTGGCTCCTACCACGTCACGCAGCGCTCGGCGATCCCCGTCGGACGCGGGCTCGGCTCCAGCGCGGCGGCCATCGTGGGCGGGGTGGTGGCGGCGAACGCGCTCATGGGCGACCCGCTCGATCGGCGGACGCTCCTCCGTGTCGCGAGCGAGGTGGAAGGCCATGCGGACAACGTGGCCGCTGCGCTCTATGGCGCTTTCACCGTCGCGCTGCCCAGCGACGACGGGCCGGTCGCGACGCGTATCGCGTTCCCGCGCGCATGGCGGATCTGCCTATTCATCCCCCGCGAGCCACTCGCGACGGAGACCGCGCGGGCCGTCCTTCCAGCTAATGTCTCGCGCGCTGATGCGGTCTTCAACATCGCGCACGCCGCCGCGCTCCTCGCGGCCGTCCTGCGCTCGGATGGCGCGCTCCTCTCGATCGCCATGGCGGATCGATTGCACCAGCCGGCTCGGGCGCAGCTCGTGACGGGCCTCAACGACATCATCGCTGCGGCGCGGGGTGCCGGCGCGTTCGGCGCCGCGCTCTCCGGGGCGGGGCCGGCGGTGGTCGCCTTTGCGCCCGCCCGCCTTGCGGCTCGGGTGGTCGCGGCGATGGAGGAATCGGCGCATGCCGTCGGCACGAGCGGGCGCGGTCGGGTCGTCCGCGTGCGCGCCGCCGGTGCACAGGTCCGACGCGCTTGAGGATCGGAGCGTTGCTCCTCGCGGCGGTTTTCCTTGCCGCGGGATGCGTCGACAACCGGATCGTCGTCACGACACCGACTCCCACGCCCGTCCGCTCGGCCACGCCGACGGTGACCGCGAGTGCGAGCCCGACGCCCAGCCCAACGCCGACGCCCACACCCGCGCCGACGCCGCTTCTCTCCGCGCGCGGCGGGATCGTCGTGAAGGAGCCGCTCGCGAACACGCGCGTCCGCAGCCCGCTCACCATCAGCGGTGAGGCGAGCGTGTTCGAGGCCGCGCTGATCTGGCAGGTGACCGACACCGCCGGCCGAGTGCTCGCCAGCGGGATCACCACTGCGACCGCCGGCGCACCTGCGAAAGGAACGTTCACGATCACGGCGACGTACCAGGACCCGCCATCCGACATCATCGGATTCGCGGAGGTCTACACGCGCAGCCCGAGAGACGGGGAGATCGACGAGATCGTCCGCGTCCCGCTGACTCTCGCCGCCGTTCGCTGATGCGCCTCGCGCTCCTGGCGATCCCGGCGGTGCGGAGTGCGCTGTCGCTCGAGATCGGCCGCGACATCGAGTACCACGCGGCGATCGCGAGCACGCAGGACCGGGCCCGAGCGCTCGGTGCGGCCGGATCGGGACCGTCGGTCGTCGTGGCCGACCACCAGACCTCGGGACAGGGCACCCGCGGGCGCTCGTGGGACGCACCGGCCGGGACGAGCCTGCTGGCGTCGTGGCTTTTCCGGCCGGCTCCAGCCGAGCCCGGCCTGTTCGCGCTGCTCGCCGGGGTCGCGGTCGCGCGGGCCCTCGCGGGGCTGGGGATGAGCGAGGCCTCCCTAAAATGGCCGAACGACGTCGAGGCTGGCCACAAGAAGGTCGCCGGCGCACTCGCTCACGCGACCACTGATGGAGAAGGCGGTTCGCTGGTGCTGGGGATCGGCGTGAACGTGCATCAGCGCCTCGACGACTTTCCGCCGGAGCTCCGCGCGACGGCGACGTCGCTCGCTCTCGCCGGCCACCCCGTCGATCGCCTGTCCTTGTTCGTCGACCTCACGCGCGAGCTGGATCGTGTCGCCATGCCGGCCGAGCGCAAAGCCGGGCTCGAAGAGTGGCGCAAGCGGTCCACACTGCTCGGGCACCAGGTCGAGGTCACGCGCGAGGGAAGACCGGTCGTGCGCGGCGTCGCGCGGGACATCGCCGAAGATGGCGCGCTGCTTGTCGGCTCGGAGCGCGTGGTCGTCGGCGACGTGCGTGCGCTCGCATGAGCGATCGGGCCGTCATCGTCATCGACGGCAGCTCCGCGATGTCCGACGAGGTGCAGCGGGAGTTCCGCTTCCGCTTGCTTCCGATCCACGTGCTTTTCGGCGATGAGGACTTCACGCCCGGCGTCAATATGACGACCGCCGAGTACTACGAGAAGCTCGCGTCGTCGAAGAAGCCGCCGACGACGGCCGCACCGTCCCTCGGCGAGTGCGTGGAGATCTACCGCGCTCTAATCGAGGAGGGATTCCGTTCGATCCTCGTCATTACGGTGATCAACGAGGCCTCGGTCACGCACACCGTCGCAAAGACCGCGGCGCAGCAGGTGGACGGGGCGACGATCGAGGTCGTCGACTCGCGAACCACCGCCGGCGGGATCACGCTCATCGCAACCGCGTGCGCCCGGATCCTGCGCGACGGCCGCGGCTTCGACGAGGCGGTCGCCTTGGCGCGGCGGCTCGCGGGCCGTGTTCAGATCCTCGCGTTGATCGACACGCTCGAGTACCTGCGCCGCGGGGGCCGGGTCTCGGGGGCGCAGGCCGCGTTCGGCGCGCTCCTTTCTATCAAGCCCATCGTCGAGGTGAAGGACGGCGACCGCGTCCTTGTCGACAGGGTCCGCACCCGCGAGCGCGGCGTGGAACGCCTCAAGCAGCTCATCGAGGAGCGCGTTCCTCCCGGCTCTCGCATCCACGCATGCTCGATGCACACCAACAACCCCGAGCGTGCTCACGTCCTCGGCGAATGGGTCCAGGAGCGATTCCACTGTGTGGAGTACTGGACGGCCGAGGCGGGCCCCATCATTGGTACGCATACCGGTCCCGGCGTCGCCGGGTTGTGCTGGTATCGCGAGGAGGACGCTCGAGCGTGAGGCTCCGCAACCCGTTCGGCCGAAAGACGAAAGAGTTCCCGACGCATCTCTGGACGCCCTGCCCGAGCTGCGGCGAGATGCTGTTCAACAAGCAGCTCGAGCGCAACCACAGCGTGTGCCAGAAATGCGGCCACCACTTCAAGCTCGGGGCGCTCGCGCGGATCGATCTTCTGGCAGATCCGAAGTCGTTCAGCGAGACCGACGCCGATATGGTGTCGTCCGACCCGCTCGGGTTCGTCGACAGCAAGCCGTACCCCGAGCGTATCGCGGCTGCGCGTGCCAAGAGCGGACACAAGGATGCCGTCCTCACGGGGGACGCCCAGATTTCCGGCATCCCCGTCGTCCTCGCGGTCATGGACTTCGAGTTCATGGGCGGCTCGATGGGAAGCGTCGTGGGCGAGAAGCTCACCCGCGCGGCCGAGCGCGCGTTCTCTGACCGCAAGCCGCTCGTCATCGTGTCCGCGTCGGGTGGCGCGCGGATGCAGGAGGGAACGATCGCGCTGATGCAGCTCGCGAAGACCGTCGCCGCGGTCGCGCGCCTCGACGAGGCGGCGATCCCGTTCATCAGCGTGCTCACCGATCCGACGACGGGCGGGGTTCTGGCGTCGTTCGCGTCGCTCGGCGACGTCGTGCTGGCCGAGCCCGGCGCGCTCATCGGATTCTCCGGCGCTCGCGTGACGAGCGAGACCATCGGCGAGAAGCTGCCAAAGGGTTTCCAGCGTTCCGAGTTCCTGCTCGAGCATGGCTTCGTCGATCAAGTCGTACCGCGCACGCAGCTCAAGGAGCGCATCGCGTTCTTCCTGAACGCGTTCCGCATCGCAAGTCAAGACCTGCGCTGGAGCCTTTGATCGGTGTCCATGCTCGATCGCATCGTCGGCACGCGACGCGCGACGGATGGCAACGGCCATCTCGCGGTCGAGGCCGGGCTCATCACGGACGCGACGCAGCTCGCGTCGTCGCGCCCGACGCCGTGGCAGACCGTGGGGACCGCGCGCAACATCGCGCGCCCGCACGCCCTCGACATCATCAGCCGGGTCTTCGAGCGTTTTCAGGAGCTTCACGGCGATCGCGCGTTCCGCGACGACCCGGCGATCGTCGGCGGCATCGCCGAGCTCGCCGGGCGGCCGGTCATGGTCGTCGGCCAGCAGAAAGGCGCGTCGACCGAAGAGAACATCCAGCGAAACTTCGGTATGCCCTACCCCGAGGGGTACCGCAAGGCGATGCGCCTCTACCGCCTGGCGCAGAAATTCCATCTGCCGCTGGTAACTCTGGTGGATACACCCGGCGCGTACCCCGGTCCCGAGGCCGAGGAGCGCGGCCAGGCGGAGGCGATCGCGTCGAGCATCCAGCTCATGACCCGGCTCGGCGTTCCGGTGGTCGTCGTGGTCCTCGGCGAGGGCGGCTCGGGCGGCGCGCTTGCGCTCGGCGTCGGCGACGTGGTCCTCGCGCTCGAGAACGCGACCTACTCGGTCATATCGCCCGAGGGCTGCGCGGCGATCCTCTGGCGGAGCGCGAGCGAGGCCGAGCGGGCCGCCGTCGCCATGAAGCTCGCGGGGCCCGACCTCCTCGAAACGGGCGTGGCCGACGCGCTCATTCGCGAGCCCGCGGGCGGCGCGCACACCGATCACGACGCGACCGCTGCCGCGATCAAGACGGCGCTCGTCGCGCAACTCGACCGGCTGTCGCGCGTGCCGGTCGCCGATCTCCTCTCGCTGCGTTACGAGCGGTTCCGCGCGTTCGGCACGTTCGTCGAGCCGAACGGTGCCACGGCACCCGCGCCACCCGCGCCATGGTGGCGGCGGATGATTCGCAATCCCCTGGAGAAGAGCGGCCTATGAGTGAGAACGATCCGCTCCTCGGACTAATGGACGACCTTCTCCAGCTCGAGCTACCCGACGGCCTTGCCTCGGTCACGATCGAGGTCGAAGCGGATGGGTTCGCCGTCTCCGTGTCGCGGCAGGGCCAAGGCACGCGAGCGACCACACCGGCCGCGACGCCCGAAGAAGACCCTGTCGAGAAGACCCAGCGCGTGCACGCCACGACGGTCGGCCTCTTCAGCGCCGCGCGCGAGTGGAGCACCGGCGATGCGGTGGCCCGCGGCGATGTGCTCGGCGGGATCCAGTCGCTCGGTCGTGTCGCCGAGATCAGCGCGCCCGCGGACGGCGAGATCCGCGAGGTCCTCGTGACCGGCGGTGCGCCGGTGGAGTACGGACAGGCCCTCTTCGTCATTGCCCTCCGCTGACCGGATCGCCGTGATCGTCCGCGAGTCGGGCGATGGCCACGTCGCCGAGGTTACGGTGAACGATCGCGAGGCGACGACGCACCGCGTGCGGCTTTCGCGTGCCGAGCGCGTGCGCTATGGCGGTGGCGATGTCGCGGATCTGGTCAAGCGTTCGTTCGAATTCCTGCTCGCGCGTGAACCCAACACGTCGATCCTGCGCGAGTTCGATCTCTCGACGATCGAGCGGTACTTCCCCGAGTACCCGGGAGAGATCGCGCGAGCCAAATGAAACGCCCCCGGTCGCCGCGCGCGACCGGGGACGCCTTTTCAGGTGCGAGCTGGCTACGGGGTGATTTTCGAAACGAAGACGTCCGTGTTGCCGAATTGCGACGCGCAGGCCGTCGGCGGAGCCGGCTTGGCGATGGGTGCGCCCGCGTCGATGCTGTGCTGGTACGCGTCGACTGCCGGGCATCCGACGCCGCTCCGCGAGTCCGTGTAGATGAAATAGGCGGCGGCGTTCGTCGAGACGAGCGTGTTGTAGTCGCCCCAGAACTGCCGCGCGAGGTTGTTCTGCGCTGAGGCTGCCGGATCGCTCGACACGCTCGAGACCTTGACCGGCGCTGACCAAGTCGAGCCACCGTTGCTCGAGCTCGTGTAGTAGCTGTCGATCGTCGCGTTGCCCGTGCCGTAGGTCGTTGCGCTCGTGGCCTTTTGCGCCTGGTAGCCCACGTCGACGCGTCCGTTGGGGGCGACGTCAAGCCCCTGGAAGAAGGCATAGCCGTTGGCGGCGGCAGAGACCGTGGTCAGCGCGCTCCAGGACGCGCCCTTGTCGGCGCTCCTGGTCACGACGATGCGGCCCGCGCCACCCGTGGCGTCAGACCACGTGGCGTAGATGGCGCCGCTGGTCTGGTCCACAGCCGCCGAGAGGAAGCTATCCGTGCGGAAGTTCGACCCGGGGATCGGGTCGGCGATATCACGTACCGCCGCGATATCGCCCGGTCGGCTCCACGTCGCCCCGCCGTCGCTCGACGACGCGAACACCATCTTGTTGCCGATCTTGTTGTCGCCGTCCTCCCAGAACACGTACACGGTGCCGTCCGGTCCGGTGCGCACGGTGGATCCTTGACGACCACCCAGGCTGCCGTTGTTGTGAGCGGCGGACAGCTGGTTCGGTATGGACCAGGTCGCTCCTCCGTCTGCGGAGAACGCCATCACGATGGGCTCGCCGAAGAACGTGAAGACGCTGCCACGGAACTGCGTCCACGAGATGTAGACGCGCCCGAAGAACGGCGAGGCGGGGTTGGTGTCCGCCCAGATGGCTTCCTTGTCGTTGAACTTGAAGCCATGACCACCCGCGGCGACCACCGGGTCCGTCCAATTCAGGCCGTCGTTATCCGACCGCGAGACCGCCAGGAGTTCCGGTGCCTGGTTTCCGCTCGCGGCACCTGGAGCGAAGGAAGCGAAGCTGAAGCCGCCGCCGCTGGTCGGCTTCGGACCGAAGACGATCACTGGATCGCCGTCCGACACGAGTGAGCCACCGGTGTTGCTATACCCCGGAAGAAGTCCGCGGTTCGTCCAGCTTGCGCCGTCGTTAGACGTGTAGACACCACTTGTGCTGACACCCGGGAAGAACGAGCAGTCATTCGCGGGTGCCGTCGCTCCGCGGACCGGGCCGGGGCCGCATGGCGGCTCGAGCTGTTCGTCGTTCGAGCCCGCGATGAGCTTCCCGCTGATCGGGTCGCGCGCGATCGTGGGCTCGTTCTGTTTGTTCGTCGGGAATCTCGCGGTCGCGTCGCTTGAAGGACTCCCCGCGACCTGAGGCTTGTTCGCTTGGCTATCGCTGCTGCTCAGCGCGAGCGCGAGCGAACCCGAGCCGAGAAGCAACGCGATCGTGGCGATCGTGATGAGTGCCCTGCGCATCGATTTCTCCCCCTTGGTCTCGCCGTGCGGCGCCTTTTCCGAGGCGAGTTTAGGCCTGACGCACGGCATGCCCGCCCCATCGCCCTACGCGGGGCACTCGGCCCCGGATCACACGCCCGCGCGTCACCCCACGAGCGCCGGAGCCGGCGCCTCGAGTTGTCTGAGCGATCGCGTCGCGCGCCAGCCCGAGATGAGCCCGTAGATGCCGATCGCATGCACCGCGATCCCGAGCAGGTCGGGCCCCAGCACGAACACGAGGCCGTCCAGGAGGTACAGGCCGATTCCGACCGCGTACCAGCCGAGATTCCCGCGCCGCGCGGCGCGGCCGATGAGGAGAAACCCGCTGGCGATAGCGAGATCGATGACGAACGCGTAGATCGGCGTGCGCACCGTCTCGCTCAAGCCTTGGGCGACGCCGTCGATGAGGTACGTCACGCCGAGACCGACGACGAGGCCCCACTGGCTTCCGGCCGCGTTGAGCACCGAGTTCAGGATCGAAGCGCCGCCGATCCAGTAGAACCACGCGCCACCGCTGAGGCGGCGCTGCAGGAGCTGAAAGCGAAGGAGATCGCGGCTGCTGACGGTCGCTCCCGCGCTGTCGGGCGCGCCCGCGGCCGGCGCAGGCAGCGTCGTCTCCATACCGAGCACCGGCTTGCCATCGACGTGCAGCGTGGGCTGGTTGTTCGTGACTCGCGAGGCGTTCACCGTGAGGACGTGTCCCGCGAGGTTCGTGACATAGCGGTCCGACTCAGGCGTCTGGTCGAATCGCTCGAGCCGTCGGCGGTCGAGGGTCACGCGCGCGCCGAAGAGCGGCGCCCGATCGACGAGGACGCGATGCTGCCGGCCAGACGCTTCGGTGACCGTCCATTCCGCGACACGTGCCATGGCCGCAGATGATGCGGCCCACGCGGCGTGCATTTCGGTAGCGGTCGCGTCTCACCGTGGGCAGTCCGTAGACTCGGCGCCCTCATGAGCTCCACGACGGTCGCATGGGTCTTTCCCGGTCAGGGTTCGCAGGTGGTCGGCATGGGAAAGGACCTCGCCGATCGTTACCCGAGCGCGGCTCGCGTCTTCGAAGAGGCGAACGAGGCGATCGGCATCGACCTGCGAGCGCTCTGCTTCGACGGACCGCAGGACGAGCTCGACCGCACCGCGAACACGCAGCCCGCTCTAGTCGCGACATCGATCGCGGCCTTGCGCGCGGCCGAGGAAGCCATGGGCGCTCCGCTGCCGGAGCCGGTCGTCGTCTTCGGCCATTCGCTCGGCGAGTTCAGCGCCCTCGTCGCGGGCGGTGCACTCCGGCTCGCGGATGCGGTGCGGTTGGTCCGCACGCGAGGCGAGCTCATGCAGACCGCGTCGCTACCCGGCCCGGGGGCCCCTGCCCCCGCCGCGGGTGCGATGGCCGCGGTGATCGGACTCGATGCGTATGTCATCGCACGCGCACTCATCGGAACGCACGTCGTCGTCGCGAACGACAACGCGCCGGGCCAGGTCGTCATCTCCGGACCGCGCAGCGAGCTCACTCGCGCGGCCGACGATCTGAAGAAGGTCGGCGCGAAGCGCGTGATACCGCTCCGTGTCTCAGCCGCGTTCCATTCCCCGGCGATGCAGGCCGCCGCGCCCAGGCTCCGTCAGGCCATCGACGTCACTCAGTTCAGCGCGCTCCGCTATCGCCTCATCGCGAATGTGGACGCTCGCGTGCACGAGCACGCGCGCGAAATGCCCGCCCTGCTGGAGAAGCAGGTGTGGTCTCCGGTACAGTGGGTTGCCTCGGTCAAGCGGGCGCACGGGGAGGGCGCGTCCGCCTTCGTCGAGTTCGGTCCCGGGACCGTGCTCACCGGACTCGTCAAGCGGATCCTCCCCGACGTGGTGACCGGGAACGTTTCGGACGAGAGCACGCTTCGGCAGTCGCTTCCGCTGTTGAAGGGAGACACGCGATGAAGGTCACGAAGACGTACTTCATGCTGATGGCCGGGGACGTCGTTCGCGGCGCGTCCTTCTACAAAAATGCGCTCGGCCTCAAGCCCGGAGGCTACGAGTCACCGGAGTGGACCGAGCTCGCGCAGAACGGCACGACGGTCGCGCTTCATCGCGGCGGCAGCTCGACCGAACGTGACACCGGCCTCGGCTTTTATGTCGACGACATGGACGCCGCGTGCAAGGCCGTTGCGGCGGCGGGAGGAAAGGTCGTCAAGCAACCCGAGGCCCGTCGGGACGAGGGCATCACGCTCGCGACGGCAGTGGACACCGAGGGGAACCGTTTCTCGATCGCGCAGGAATTGCCGCGCACATGACGCCTATCGAGAAGGTCCTGATCGCGAATCGCGGCGAGATCGCCGTGCGGATCATCCGCGCGTGCCGCGAGCTCAGCATCCAGTCCGTCGCGGTATACAGCGAAGCCGACGCGCATAGCCTCCCGGTTCATCTTGCCGACGAGGCGATCTGCATCGGGCCGGCGAACGCGCGCGAGTCCTACATGAACATCCCCGCGATCATGTCCGCCGCGTTGCTCTCGGGCGCGCAGGCGATCCATCCCGGGTATGGATTCCTCTCCGAGAACGCGGACTTCGCCGAGGTCTGCAAGGACCACGGCCTCACGTTCATCGGACCGTCGCCCGAGGTGCTCCGGCTCTTTCACGACAAAGCGCAGACGCGCACCGATATGAAGCGCGCCGGCATGCCGGTCGTTCCCGGTTCGGACGGACCGGTGCGGAACGTCGCCGAGGCGCTGCGGATCGCGGAGGCGATCGGGTACCCCGTGATGTTGAAAGCGAAGGCCGGCGGCGGCGGGCGCGGGATGCGCAAGGCGACCTCGCCGTTCGAGCTCCAGCGCCTCTGGCCGCAGGCCGCGAGCGAGGCGCGGGCGTCGTTCGGCGACGACGGCATCTACGTCGAACGGTGCCTCGAGGGCGTGCGGCACGTCGAGGCGCAGATCGCGGTCGACGAATCGGGGCGGGGCATCTGCCTCGGCGAGCGCGAGTGCTCGATCCAGCGGCGCAACCAGAAGATGATCGAGGAAGCACCGTCGGCGTCGATCAGCGAAAGCCTGCGCCAGGACATCGCCAAGCTCGCCGTGGACGCGGCCGTGCGCTCCGGTTACCGCAACGTCGGCACGTTCGAGTTCCTCGTCGACGCGCAGAACAAGCCGTATTTCATCGAGGTGAACTCGCGCATCCAGGTTGAGCACACGGTCACCGAGATGACCACCGGCATGGACCTGGTGAAGGAGCAGATCGCGCTCGCCTCCGGCGAGCTCCTTTCAATGAGCGAGGAGCAGATCTGGGTGCGCGGGCACGCCATCGAGTGCCGCATCAACGCGGAAGACGCGGAGGCGAACTTCGCCCCCTCGACCGGCGTGCTCACCAGCTGGCTGCCGCCGGCCGGTCCAGGTATCCGGCTCGACTCGCACTGCTTCCAGGGCTACGAGGTCCCGCCTTATTACGACTCCCTGCTCGCGAAGGTCATCGCGTGGGGCCGCGACCGGCACGAAGCGGTCGCGCGGATGCAGCGGGCTCTTGACGAGTTCACGATCGTCGGCGTCACGACGAATATCCCGGCCCACAAGAAGATCTTGGCGAGCGATCTCTTCCGCTCAGGCCAAGTGACGACGCACCTCATAGACACCGTGGGGGTGGACGCGCTCGCGGGCTAGAGATGCGAAAGGGCCGCGTCCGTCCGCGGCCCTTCGGCACGGCCGAGCTTTGAGCTACGGCCCCTTCGCGCCCTTGTCCTGTGCCTCGAGCGGGCACGGGGTTGCGAGATACAGGTCCATCGATTGTGTGGCCGAGTTGCGAGTCGTGCCAGCGCTCTGCGCGCTGTACTCGTCGTCGAACACGTCGGACTGCTCGCAGATGGGGTTGTGCCCCGGCTGTGCACGAGCGGAGCGTCCGTTGCGCGCGTCGGTCCAGAACGCCCACGCCGTCATGTCCGGACCGATGGCGACATTGTTGTAGTCGCCGGCGAAGATCCCGGCGCGGAAGGTGTAATCCCAGTTCGACGCCGTGTCCGAGACGTTGAAGTTGCGGAACGGGAACGTTGTCTGGAAGCCGCCTGGGATCACGGCCCCGGACGCTGGGTTCGGCGGCGCCGTGGGTTGCGCGATCACTGCGGCTTCGTTGCCAAGGCACTGACTGGCGGCAGCAGGAATCGTTGTCGTCGTTGCCGTCACCGTTGCCGTCGTGGTGATCGAGCACTGCGCGCCGAAGTTCCACACGAGGTAGTTGCCCGGTCGCCCGTTTGGTGCGGCGCGGCTGGTGGGCCACTCGCCCACGGTCGAGGCCGTGTCGAGCCGACGGTCGTAGAACACGACGTTCAAGTCACCCTTGTTGGAAATGTCGATCCATGGGAACCACTGATCGTTCCCGAAGTTCTGCGCAGTCGCTGGACAGACGCGGCCGGCGATGCGGTCACAGTCGCGCGTCCCCTGCGCGATGGTTGGCTGCTGCGATGGGTCGTCATTCACGCGCGTTGGGCCGATCCACGTCGCGCCTCCGTCCTTGGAGGTGAACAGGAACACGTCCGTGTTTGAGCTGACGCGCTGTCCGTTGCGGTTGTCCGAGAACACGAGATAGAGGTCGTCCGCGAAGTCGCCTCCGCGCCTGTCGGCGACGATGTTGCCGCCTGAGTTGACGCGGAAGCAGCTGTTCGTCAGGACGTTGCGCCCTCCTTGTCCGCGGGCCGTGCAGTCCTGTCGGTTACCGCTTCCACCCGAGCGTGGGTAGTTGACGTCGAAGACGGTGCTGACGAAGAAGGGGCCCTGGTACGTCGTTCCCCCGTCCGTCGACCGGACGATCAGGTACTGGTTCTCGTCAGGGGTGTCGAAATTCTCGAACGCGACCCACAGCTCGCCCGTCGTCGGGTTCACAGTGGGGTTCGAGAACTGGTTGTCATCGCATGCGGTCCCGCCTGCAGAACTGCCTGTGCAAAATGGAGCACCCCCGCTGACCACCCTGGGTGGGGACCACGAATAGCCCCGGTCGTCCGAGTAGCTGACATTGATGGTCGATGCGGTGTTGTGAGCCGCGAAGAGCGTCCAGGTCACGTACAGCCGGTCCGAACCAATGAGAGACGTAGGACATCCGGGCTGCCCGGCTGGGATTGCAGTCCTCGAGAAGGGGGTGAAGCACGTCGCTGTCACACCCGCCGGCCGCGGTCCGGCGCCGATGTACTCCTTGTCGTTGAAGGCCACGCTCGCGTTCGCGCTGTTGTCGTTATCTGGGATGTAGTTAACGACGCCGTCGCCGGGCCGCCGGACGTCCCCGAGTCCGCCGCAACGCGCTGCGGCGTCGCTGCCCGCTGGAATGCACGGTCGGCTCCACGTGAACCCCCCGTTGGTCGAGCGGGCGACGAATATACCGCTCTCATCGGTGTCGCGCGCGAAGTGGAGGTCCGCGTAGTACACGATCCCATCGCGGTCGTAGACGATCGCCGGATCGCCGCCGCCGTCGATGTGGTCGCGCGCGATGTTCGCATTCGTCGGGAATGGTTTGATGCCGTCATACCAGTGATTACCACCGTCCGTCGTGGCGTAGAAGCCTGACGTCCCCCAGCCCAGGCGGTAGTCATTGGCGCCGCCGACGGCGTTTTTGGGATTCGTCGGGTTGACGGCGATCGAGGTCTCGTCCTGAGGGAAGCACGCGTAGTCCTGATTGGTCTTGTTGTCATCTCCGCCGTTCGACAGCTGTTCGACCTTGTCGATCGTTCGCTGATCGAGCGGCTTCGGCTGTTTGTCAATCGGCGATCCTGCCTGCGGGCACTCCGTCAGCGCGTTGCCCACGTCGACGTCGCGGAAGTCCATCATCCCGGACGGCGGTGCACCGTTCTCGTCTGGATCGCCTATCACCTTCGGGAAGAGAACGACGTCGTCCTCCGCGGCCGACGTTATGGATGCTCCTCCTGAGAAAACGAGCGCGGCGACGTATACCGCTGCAAGCGTTCGCGCAAGCCAAATCCTTCGCGGCATGCGACCCCCCTTATCTATGGCTTCCACACCAGAAGCGCGCGGAATGTACGCGCCGCTCGGGGCGGCTGCAAAACACAGAGCGGTCCGTGCTAACGGGTCGCCGCTGAAAGCCGGGCGGACTGCTTACGTGCGAGCGCAAGTGCGTCGTCGAGGGTCACTGCCGAGCCCTCGACAAGGACTGACGCCGTGCCGTTCGCGGTGCGCCAGGCGATGACGTAGAAGAAATCGGCCCCTCCACCGAACGTGAACGCGCGGGCTTCATCGCCCACCGCCGGATCGCTCAGCTTTTTTCCGCCGCTGCGGGCGACGGTCGTCTCGTATTCGGTGCTGTATGCGTCGAGATCCTGCTTTGCCGCGGATGTCGAGGGGAAGAGATCGGCTCGCGACTCGACCACGAGGGGGCCGTTACGTACCGCGGCATCGGCCGGCCGATACCGTGCGATGAAGCCTCCGAGCCGACCGAATCGCGCGGGATCCTTTCGTGGTCCCGCGTGCGCGTCGGCGGCGGCCTGCGGTCCGAGGGCGAACTGGGAAAAGCTAGGTAGGTCGGCCGCTTGCAGGACGAGCCCCGGGAGTTGGTCCGCCGCGATGCGGGGCTCAACGGCATCGCAGCCGGTTGCCGCCAGTACCCCCAGGATGATGACGACCCACCGCACGCCGGGCGATGCTAGGGACTGCTCTGAGCGCCCGCGACCGCGAGACAAAACATCGCGGTACCGAGCGTCGTTAATCTCGGAGCGATGAAGAGGATCTCGACGGGTCTGTTGCTGGTCGCGTTGTCTCTGGCGGCTTGCGGAACGATGGACGCACCGGCCGTGGAGCACGGCGCACCAGACAACAGCACTGCGTTTCCAGTAGTGGCGCCATCACCTGCCGCGTCTCCCATTGACGCGGCCCTGGTGAATGCGACTCCCGCGTCCGCGAACACGCTTCAGACTCGGCCGATGGGGGACAACGAAGCCACGACGGCTCCCGCCCAGAACGCACCGGCTCCAGCGGCCCCGCTATCGGGCGATCGTTGCAACGGCGCCTCTCCCGACCCCAAGGTGCCGCCGCCCGCTTGCCCGCCTCAGTAGCGACTCAGTCACCGCGAGACGTTTCTGTGCTGGCACATCCGCTTTTCTTTGTCGCTAACTCATTCGCAGAGTCAGGCTCGCGACAAAAAGCGATCCCTCCATCGGCGGCCGCGGCCCCCGGTTGCATACCGAACGATCGAGCAACGGGTCTCCGCCCTTGTCGACCAGCCCACGCCCGCCGCATACTCGCGCGGTCACGTAGGGCAGGGGGCTATTTCGCAGGAGGGGAAGTTCCGCATGCATCGTCAGCGTCTCGCCGCGCTCGTCGCTGTCTTCACGCTCGTCATGGCTTTGATTCCCGGCGCTGGACAAAGCGCTCTCGCCGGACCCCAACTCACGCCGGATCCATCCAAATTCCAGGCGACACCACTAACCCCTGAGTCAACTTACGTCGGGACTAAGTCGCCGACCGCGAAGATCGCACAGACCGATCCGGCCCTCCTCGGGCGGACAGACTCGACGCTCATCAACGTCATGATCAAGTACGACTACGACGCGACCGCATCCTATGCCGGCGGCGTTGCGGGACTCGAAGCGACCAGCCCGTCCGTCACTGGTAAGAAGCTCAAGAACAACAAGACGGCCGTGGATGCCTACGAGCAACACACCAAGCAGGTCTCCACGCGGATCAGCTCCGCCATCACCGCCGCGGTCCCATCTGCGGCGATCGGCGAAGAATTCGTCACGGCCTACGGCGGCGTCGCCGCGCAAATCCCCGCCAACTCCGTCGCCGACGTGTTGAAGGTCGCGGGGGTCGCCGCCGTTCAGAGCGACAGCCTCGAGCAGCCTCTGAGTGACGCCACGGGGTTCATCGGCGCTGTAGACGTCTGGCCGGGCCTCGGCGGACAAGACAACGCCGCATCGAACGTGGTCGTCGGTGTGATCGACACCGGGATCTGGCCCGAGCACCCGTCCTTTGTGAACCGCGGGCTGCCGCCGCCTCCGGGCGGTCCGTATGCCTGCCAGTTCGGTGACGGTAGCGACACAGCCAACCTTGGGCCGACCTTCGCTTGCAACCGCAAGCTGGTCGGCGCGTACGCGTTCACAAACACCTATATGAACAACGTCGGCGCCATCGCAGGCGAGTTCTGCAATAACACCACAAAGAAGTGCTCGGCCCGTGACCCCGAGGGTCATGGGACGCACACGTCCTCGACCGCAGCGGGCGACCGCGTCGACTCCGCGACCCTCTACGGCGTGGAGCGCGGACCGGTCAGCGGCGTCGCCCCGGGCGCGCGCGTGATCATGTACCGCGTTTGCCTCGCACAGGGCTGCTTCAGCTCCGACTCCGTCGCGGCCGTGCAGCAGGGCATCCTCGACGACATCGACGTGATCAACTTCTCGATCTCAGGCGGACGGAACCCTTACACCGATGCAGTCGAGCAAGCCTTCCTCAGCGCGTTCCACGCCGGCATTTCAGTCAACGCGTCGGCCGGAAACAGCGGCCCCGCCTCGGCGACCGCGGACCACGGCGGTCCGTGGGTGACCACGGTGGGCGCCTCGACCTCGAACAGGTTCTTCACATCGACGCTGCACCTCATCGGTGACGGCGGGGCGAGCTTCGACATGCCGGGCGTCACGCTTACGAACGGCATCGCGACGGCAACCTCCGTCGTGCTCGCGCAGAGCATTAGCGGAGAAGACGCCCTCTGCCAGTCGCAGCTCGCGGCGGGCACGGCGACGGGAAAGATCGTCGCTTGCCGGCGGGGCACTAACGCCCGCGTCGACAAGGGCTTCAACGTAGCGGCCGGCGGCGCGGCCGGGATGATCCTCTACAACACAGTCAAGCAGGACGTGGAAACGGACAACCACTGGCTTCCCGCCATCCACGTCGACGGCCCGAGCACGGCACTGCTCGCGTTTATCAACGGACACACCAACGTGAAAGCGACCTGGGCTCAGGGTACCGAGAGCGCGACGCAGGGCGACGTCATGGCCGCCTTCTCGTCACGTGGGCCGCAAGATGACTTCATCAAGCCGGACGTCACCGCGCCGGGCATTCAGGTGCTCGCGGGGATGACGCCTCAGCCAACTGGGACGGTGAACGGCCCTCCCGGCAACCTGTACCAGGCCATCGCTGGCACTTCGATGTCCAGCCCGCACGCTGCCGGAGCCTCGGCGCTCGTCAAGGCGGCGCACCCGGATTGGACGCCGGCGATGATCAAGTCCGCGCTCATGACCTCGGCCGCTCAGGGCGTCGTCAAAGAGGACGGCGTAACGCCGTTCACCCCATTCGATGCTGGAGCCGGCTCGATTCGCGTCAACCGTGCGGTCAACCCGACCGTCGTATTCAATGAGACCTTCGCCGCATATCAACTCTCGGCGAGCGACCCGCTGGGTCGGATCAACCTCAACCTGGCGAGCGTCAACGCGCCGACGATGAGCGGCATCATCACGACTAAGCGGAGCCTGACCAACGTCAGCGGCGACAACCTCAAACTCGACGTGTCGGTCCAGGCGCCCTCCGGGGCGAACATCTACGTCTCGAACACCGCGTCCGGAGGAGCAAGCGGAACGGTCGAACTGAAGAAGGGCCAGACGACGGACGTCTGGATCACGATCAGCGCCCCCACCGTTGCGAACGGGCAGTACTTCGGGCGCATCACTCTCAAGGCGAGCAAGGGAAACAACGACGTCACGATCCCGGTGGCTTTCTTCAAGAAGCAGGGCGCTGTTTCCCTCACCCACACGTGCACACCCACGTCCTTCTCGACCAACGGCGCTGCACATTGCTCGGCGACGGTCGCAAACTTCGCGCCCGTTGCGGCAAACGTGAACCTCACCGTGACCAATCCCGAAGGCGGACTGACCTACTCGGATGTCACGGGCGGCGCCACGGTCGTTGGCAAGGGCGACAGTATTCACTGGAGCGGTACCCTGAGCGCATCGCTCCCGCCGACGGTGGACTCCATCACTTCGACCACCGGACCCGCGGGCGGTTACCTCCCGCTTTCTGCATTCGGCATCGCGCCGATATCAGCCGGTGACGACACGATAAGCAACTTCAACGTGCCGACGTTCTTCTATGGTCGCGAGTCCTACACCCGCATTGGTGTCGTCTCTAATGGCTATGTCGTGATCGGAGGCGGGACCGCCAGCGACATCGTCTTTACACCACAGTCGTTCCCGAACACCGCCCGGCCAAACAACACAGTCGCTCTCCTATGGAGCGACCTCAACCCGGCAGGTGGCGGCGGAGCTGGCAACATTCGGATCGCTACCCTGAGCGACGGAGCGACTAGGTGGGTGGTCGTCGACTGGGCTGGAGTCAGGAACTTTAGCAACGCGACGCCCCACACCTTCGAGACGTGGATTCGCTTGGAAGGCGGCGCGGCCGGTACTGGGCCCGCAAGCGAGCAAATCACGCTTACATACGACGTCGCCAACACCGCGAGCCCCGACCCCGGCTCCGGGGGGAACTCGGGTGCCGAGAACCGCGACGGAACAAGTGGCAAGAATCTCGCGACGCCTGCGGACGGCACCGAATGGAGCGTTAACACGACCGGCCCGACGGCCGGCGGAACGGCGACCATCGGATACCAGGCATCCGCCGACAAGGCTGGGACCTATCGGAGCGTCGCCGGGATGACATCCGACGTGACACCCGGAACTACACAGGTGGTGGTGACGCTCACGATCACGCGATAGCGCGGAACACTCCGCCGTTACAGCGAGGGACCGCCCGACGGGCGGTCCCTCGTTTCTTACTTCTGCTCTGGTTTGATGTATCCGGGTGGCGGCAGATCGGGAGTCTTCTGCCCGGGAGCACCCGTCGGGTCGGGCAATGCCGATGCTGACGGATTGAAGGTTCGGATCGGACCGCTGGCGCTCGGCCCGAATATTCCGGAGGAGCTCGTCGGTGCCGCGCTCGCTGGCATCGCCGACGGCGCCACCGTCGGTGCGTCCAGCGGACTCGCCGGGCGCGGGTCGACCGCCCCAAGACGCATGGCCGAGACAGCCAGCACGATCCCGGCGCCGAGAAGAACGATGGCGCCGATGACCCAGGCGTCCGGCACGTTTGACTGCATGCGAATTCTCATGCTTCTCCCTATTAACGCGCCAACCTCAGCGTAGTTCCGTGGTCGGTATTCTGGAGGCGCGTGGCTACGTTGGACCGGGCCGCGATCGAGGCCCTGATCCCGCATCGCGACCCGTTCCTCTTGATCGACCGCGTCGTCGAGCTCGAGCCGGGCGTTCGCGCGGTCGGTGAGCACACGTTTACCGGCAAGGAGTGGTACCAGGCAGGCCACTTCCCAGGCAACCCGATCGTCCCCGGCGTGATCCTCGTGGAGAGCATGGCTCAAGTCGCAACCGTCGCCGCCATGGCACATCCCGACTACCGCGAAGGCCTCGGCCTCTTTGCAGGCATCGAGGAGATGCGCTTCAAACGCATGGTCAAGCCGGGCGACACCGGACGGTTCGAAGCGACCGTCGAAAAAATGCGCCGCGGCTTTGCGCGCGTCGCGGTCCGCACGATGATCGGCGATGAGCTCGCCGCCGAGGGAGTGATCCTCGCGATCTTCCAGCCAAAGGCGAAGGCATCAATGTGACCAAGACGGTCGAGATCGTCGGTGTCCCGATGGACCTCGGTGGCAATCGCCGCGGCGTCGACATGGGTCCGTCGGCGATTCGCTACGCGGGCCTGCGCGACCGGCTGGCGAGTCTCGGCTACTCGGTCCGTGATCGCGGGAACATCCGCGTCGCCGACCGCGACGAGGGTGCGACCAAGAACTTTCGCGAAGTGGACAAGAACGAGCTCGCCAAGATGGACGGTCGGGCGCACCACGTCGACGAGATCGTCCGCGTTGCCCTGGACCTCGCGAAGGTCGTCGCCGACATCGAGCGCGCCGGGAACATCGCGATCGTCTTAGGCGGGGATCACTCGATGGCCATGGGAACGCTCGCGGGGATCGCGCGCGGCGGTCGCCGTCCCGGGGTGATCTGGATGGATGCGCACGGCGACAGCAACACGCCGAAGACGTCGCCGTCCGGGAACGTCCACGGGATGCCTTTCGCAGTCGCGTTCGGGCTCGCGTCCGACCCGTTCCCGAAAGAGCTGCGGGGCTCGGTCGATGGCCACAACGGGGTCCTCATCGCGCTGCGAAGCGTCGATGCCGGCGAGAAGGAGAACATCAGGGCGGCGGGCGTGACGCCGATCACGATGGCGGACATCGACCGCATGGGCATGAGCGGTGCGATGGAGAAGGCGATCGCGGTCGCGTCCAAAGGTGACGGCATCCACCTCTCTCTCGACATGGACGCGATCGATCCCGATGAAGCTCCGGGCGTCGGTACTCCGGTCCGCGGGGGACTCACGTACCGCGAGGCACAGCTCGCGATGGAGATGCTCGCCGCATCCGGGAAGCTTCGCTCCGTCGAGGTCGCCGAAGTGAACCCGATCCTCGATCAGGGCAACCGCACCGCGGCGCTGGCCGTCGAGCTCGTCGCGTCAGCGTTGGGGCAGACGATCCTCTAGCGAGCCACCCTCGAAGCAAGGCGCTCTGCGATCTCGCCGTGCCCGCGCTCGCGCGCGATCTCCGCCGCGGTTTTCCCGTCGTTGTTCTTGATAGCGAGGTCGGCGCCGTGCCTCATAAGCAGGTCGAGACCTTCGCGATCGCCGGTGAACCCGACCGTGTGGAGCGGCGTCGATCCGGACTGGCTCTTCGCGTTCGGATCAGCTCCCGCTGCAAGGAGCATCCGCACGATCTCGATGTCGACGGCGCCCGCATCCGTCGCGACGGCAGAGTGCAGCGGGGTGAAGCCGCCCTGGCGCGACGCGCGGCGCGGGTCGGCGCCCGCCTCGAGCAGGTAGCGCACGACGTCGCGTCGCTTGAAAAAAGCGGCGAGCCCCAGGGCCGAGTAACCGTCGGGTGCGATGGCCGTCGCCTCCGCGCGATCCCGCCCGACGATCTCGCGAACCCGCGCCGCGTCGCCGGCGGCGGCCGCCTCGAACACGGTGAGCTTCGGTCCTCGCCGAAGGATCGCCGCCGCGATGTCGTCCTCGCTCCGGTAGAGCGCCGCCAGGATGGGGGAGAGGCCCTGCTCATTGCGGGCATCCACCAGAGTTCGGTCCCGCTCCAAGAGTCGCTCCACCGCCGCCTTGTCGCCGCCCTTTATCGCGGTAAATAGCTCCGCGGCCATCGGTTCGCCTCCCCGTTGATGGTCGTTAGCCTTGCTAACTAATATCACAGAGGTGCCCACACGCGCAAACCGTCGCGAACGCGAGGTCGCCGATCGCCTGCACTCCGCGGCGATCCATCTCCTGCGGCGCGCCAGACGCACCGACCCGCTCACGGGCGTGTCGCCGGCGCAGCTTTCCGCGCTTTCCGTGCTCATGAGCGGCCCGAAAACGCTCGGCGACCTCGCCGCGGCCGAGCAGGTACGGCCGCCGACGATGAGCCGGCTCGTGAGCGAGATGGAGCGGGCCGGTATCGCGCGAAAGGTGACCGATCGCGACGACGCTCGCGTCATCCGCGTACACGCGACGCCGAAGGGCCTCCGCGCACTTTCACGAGGGCGCTCCATGCGCATCGAGGCGATCGAACGGCTCATGAGCGAGCTCGACGCTGACGAACTCGGCGACGTCGAGCGCGCGGTCAGTGCGATCGAGAAGCTACTAGGACGGCGAGCGGCATCCGCACGACGCTGACGGACTACCCTCAATGGAAGGGGAGGCCCGTGCAGCTCAACATCTACGACACACTCCAGAGGCGCGTCGTCCCGCTCACCACGGAACGGGCGGGCGAGGTGCGCATGTACACGTGCGGCCCGACGGTCTACCGCCCGGTGCACCTCGGGAATCTGCGCTCATACCTGCTCGCGGACTGGCTCCGCAGAACGCTCGAGCACTTCGGCAACACCGTCGTCGCGGTCAAGAACATCACCGACGTCGGGCACATGCGGCAGGACGCGGTCGAGCGGGGCGAGGACAAGGTCATCGCGGCCGCCCTTGCCGAGGGCAAGACGCCGAAGCAGATCGCCGAGTTCTACGAATCGGGTTTTCACGACGACGAGCGGCGTCTGGGCATCCTTCGGGCGACCCACTTCCCGCGCGCGACCGATCACGTTCCCGAGATGATCGCCATCATCGAGCGGCTCATCGCGCGCGGCCTCGCGTACGAGGTCGATGGTGCGGTCTATTTCGCGGTCAAGCGCTTCGACGGCTACGGAAGGCTCTCCGGCAATGTCGGCGAAGCGCTCCGGCAAGGCGTGCGGGCCGACCTCGATCCGAACAAGCGCGATCCCGCCGACTTCGCGCTCTGGAAGAAGGCCGAGCCCGGTCGCGCGCTCACCTGGGAGTCGCCCTGGGGCCGCGGCTTTCCGGGATGGCACATCGAGTGTTCGGCGATGAGCACGAAGTACCTCGGCGAGCGTTTCGATCTGCATACGGGCGGGGTCGACAACATCTTCCCGCACCACGAGGACGAGATCGCGCAGTCCGAGGGCGCCTACGGTCACGCGTCGGTGGCGCACTGGGTGCACGGCCAGCATCTCCTCGCCGATGGCGTGAAGATGGCGAAGTCGGCGCGGAACACCGTCACCATCGACGAGCTCGCCGAGCTCGGCATCGACCCGCTCGCATTTCGCTACCAGTGCCTGCT
>WNGG01000157.1_pt1 | contig 71567 bp, 63 predicted proteins | sample 5400661 | NCBI WGS metagenome assembly WNGG01 (sample SAMN13153372, study PRJNA577476) | soil metagenome | isolation source: 100 cm soil or saprolite under Garry oak tree replicate 1 | place: USA:California | collected 2016-06-15
TCCCCCCTCCGGGTCCTCGACTTCGGCCGCCGGATTCTCTACCATCGTCATTTTGACCTCCCCTCGTTCAGGTCACCCCCAGTGACCTGCGGAAACGCTCCTGTTTACCACCTCCCCGCACAAACTTTCTGACACTCTCGGACGGTCACGGTCACCCGCCCGGCGAACCCCGCCGGCGCCGCGCCTGCCGGGCCCGCGGGCGCCGGGCCCGCGGCCGGGGCCCCGCCCGGCCCGCCGGGGCCTGACCCGCCCGGGCCGGTGCCTTCACGCCCGCCGCCGGGGTCCTGCCCGCCGGGGTCCGGGCAAGGCCGGGAGTCCTTGCCGAGGAGCAGATCAAGGTAGGCGCGGGCGCGGAGCACGTCCATGTCGCCCTCAAGCCCAGCCTTCTTCAGCTCCCGCGCCCACGCGCTGATCCGCTGGTCCGCGGCGAGCACCTCGACCGGGGGCAGTTCCCGGCCCATCAGCGCCGCGTTCCCGGAATCTTCGGCCCACCGCTGCACCCGCGCGTCCCGCGCCGCCTGCTCCCGCCGCTTGCGCGCTTTCTCCGGCGCGACCTCCATCACCGCGCGGGCGATCGCCGCGCGCAGCCCGCCCGGGGTCAGCCGCCCGGCCCGGCCCAGCACCAGCGCCTCGGCCGCCCGCGCCTCGTCCGGGTCAAGCAGCGCGGTGGCCCAGGCGATGATCTCCGCCTTTCCCCTGGTGATCACCCCGCCCCGCAGGGCCGCCACGGTCCTGGGCAGCCGGGCGGCCAGCCGCAGCGCCAGGGTCAGCAGGTCATCAGCACGGCCCCGGGACTCGGCCAGCGCGTGGGCCAGCTCATCAGCACTGAACTCATCCCACCCGGCCGGCAGCCGCGCCGCCCCCTCCGGCTCGCAGCCCGGCCCGGGATTCCGCCGGATCAGCTCCGCCACCGCGGCCAGCTTCCTGGCCGCCGCATGCGCCTCCACCCGGTCCCACGCACGCAGCACCCCGGTCAGCTCATCATCGGACGCGCCCGCATAGGAATCATCCGCGCCCGCCGCCGCGTCAGCGAACAGGGCCAGCTCCGGGCCGCCCGGCATGCCATCAAGCGCCGCCCCGGAGCCGAACGCCGGGCGGCGGGCCGCCTCGCGGATCTCCGCGAGTTCCTGCGGGGTCAGCTCATCCTCCGGGGCGGCCTCCTCCTCGTCTTGCCACCAGGGGCCTTCCGGCTCAGCGGCGTACCGGGAGGGATCATCGTCCCACCCGGGGTCCGCGGGAACCGGCTCCGGAGGCATGCACCACCACCCGTTCGGAATACTGATCTTACATATAGAACATGATAGCGAAATATATGCTTTCAAGCAAGGTAATTGCACAATTCGTCGCGACAGAAATTGAACGGCCAGGCCCCTGAGCACACACGGCGCTCCTGTATGAAGTCGACTGGCAACCGACGGCCTGGGCCCGGACGCAGGAAGTCGCCGGAACCGGTTAGTCAAGGACTGCCAGCAGGTCGCTGAGTACGCCGCGCGCAGCGCGGTCGCTAGCCAAAACACCGGGCGGGCGAGGCCGGCCCATTCGTGACAGCATGTCGGCATGAAGGTGCTGCGCACTCCCGAGGATCGTTTCGCCGGCCTGCCGGATTTCGGTTATCCGCCGCGGTACGGCGAGGTCGACGGGCTCCGGCTCGCCTACGTGGAGACCGGTCCGGCCGACGGCGAGCCCGTCCTGCTACTGCACGGGGAGCCGAGCTGGTCGTTCCTGTACCGGAAGGTCATGCCGGTGCTCGCGGACGCGGGCCTGCGGGTCATCGCGGCGGATCTGGTGGGGTTCGGCCGTTCGGACAAGCCGTCCGAGGTCGGTGATCACAGCTTCGCGCGGCACGTGGAGTGGATCCGCGGGCTCGCGTTCGACCGCCTCGACCTGCGCGGGCTGACCATCGTCGGGCAGGACTGGGGCGGCCTGATCGGGCTGCGGCTGGTGGCCGAGCACCCGGACCGGTTCGCCCGGGTGGTAGCGGCTAATACCGGGCTGCCCACCGGTGACGTGCCGATGCCCGACGTCTGGCTGCGGTTCCGCGAGGTCGTCCGCACCGCGCCCGCGCTGAGCGTGTCCCGGCTGGTGCAGTCAGGCTGCCGGACCACGCTCTCGCCCGAGGTCCTGGCCGCTTACGAGGCGCCGTTCCCCGACCCGGACTACACCGCCGCCGTCCGGGCGATGCCGGGCCTGGTCCCGACGTCCCCCGATGACCCGGCCGCGGAGGCCAACCGGGCGGCCTGGCGCCGCCTGGCGGCCTGGGACAAGCCGTTCCTGGTGGCGTTCAGCGACCGCGACCCGATCACCGGCGCGATGGCGCCCGTCCTGAAGGACACCGTGCCTGGCGCCAAGGGCCTCGAGCATCCCGTGATCGAAGGGGCGGGCCACTTCCTGCAGGAGGACGCGGGCGAGCGGCTCGGTGCCGTGATCGCTGACTTCGTCCGCGCTCACCCGGCGGGTTAGCAAGAGTCCTGTCGGCGCGGTCACCGGGGTACGCATGACAAGCGACGAAAAGGCAGGCGCAGCGTCGGCCGCCCGGTCCGGTCAGGGAGCCGCTGCCGCGCTGGACACCTTCCGGCGGCTCCGTGATGCGCTGGAAGCGCTCGACCGAGAGGAGATCAACCATGGCCGACGACGAGGCCGGGAATGACCTGGGCATCGTCACCAAGCTGAGCCCTCGGCCGGTCGCCGAAACCGTCGCGCGGCTCTCCGGCATGGTCACCGCGAAGGGGATGCGGCTCTTCGCCGTGATCGATCAGCAGGCCGAGGCCCGGCAGGCCGGGCTCGACTTGCGCGAGACCACGCTGGTGATGTTCGGCAGCCCGGCGGCAGGCACGCCGGTGATGGAGGCGGCCCCGCTGGCCGCGCTGGACCTGCCGCTCAAGGTCCTGGTGTGGGCGGACGAGGGGCAGACCAAGGTCTCGTACTACTCGCCGGCCGTGATCGCGGCCCGTCATTATCTCAGCGCCGAACTCGCCGGCCACCTGGCGGGCATCAACGCGCTCACCGACGCGCTGGTAGTACCGTAGGCGTTCGCCGCCGCTCGCCGGGGAATGACCCTTACGGCGCATAGCCGGCATTCCGGCCGGCTGGCCAGGGAGGGGCCGACCTGCACGCCGGGGCCCAGGTGATCTACATCGTCATGGCCGGGGCGGCCTGGGGCCGGGCCCGGTCGGCGGGTAGTTAAGACCCGAGCAGTTCGCTGTCCCCGGGGGAATCGTCGGACTCCAGCGGCTCCGGCGCGGCGGGCAGCACCTGCTCGATGTAGGCCTTGGCGGCGGCGGTGGTGCCGACGTCACGGCCCGCCGCCTCGGACATGTACCAGCGGTGCTCGAGCACCTCGTGGAAGATCTCCGCCGGAGGCAGCCGCCCCCGTAGGCTGTCCGGGATGGCCGCGATCACCGGGTCGTAGACCTCCTCGAGCCACCGGTTGGCCGCCACCACCTCGGACACCGGCCGGCCCTGCTTCTGCTCCAGCCAGGCCCGGAACCCCGCCATGTCGTTGAGCAGCCGGCGCGCCTGGTTCTCCCCGGCGTCGATCCCGGTCCGCAGGAACAGCTTCCTCGAGTCGTACCCGGATTCGGCCACCCGGGTCTTCAGCCGCAGCTTGTTGCCCTCGCCGGTGCTGATCAGCTCGACCTCGTCCGCGTCGAAGCCGAGCTCGTTGAGCCGGTGCAGGCGCTCGGCGATCCGGTACCGCTGCTCCTCGGGCCGCAGGATCTCCTCGCGGGTCAGCTCGTGCCACAAGGACTCATACCGGCGCCCGAGCTCCTCGGCGATCTCCAGCGGGTCCACGTCGGCCGGAAGCATGTCGCCGGCCTGCAGGTCGAGCAGCTCGCCGTAGACCCGCTCGCTGGCCAGCTCCAGGTCCCACTCGCGCTGCCCGTCGGTCAGCTCCGGGTGCAGCTCGCTGGTCTCCGCGTCGACCAGGTACGCCTCCAGCGTGCCCGCGTCGTGCCGGAACAGCGTGTTGGACAGCGAGCAGTCGCCCCAGAAGAACCCGGACAGGTGCAGCCGGACCAGCAGTTCGACCAGTGCGTCGAGCAGCCCGTCGGTGGGATGCAGGCCGCGCGGGGCGGAGAAGACCGCCCGGTAGGTGGTCGCGTAGGACAGGAACCTGGTGACCAGGATCGCGTCCGGGTCGGAGCCCGGCGGGACCGCGTCGTCCAGGTCGACCGCGATCCCGACCACCTCGACCGCGGGGATACTCGACTCGCCCAGCGCCCGGAGCAGCCGGTACTCGCGCCGGGCCAGCCGCTCGCTGAGCTCCTTGAGGGCGTACAGCGTGCCGTCGTCGTAGACGAAGCGGACCACGTGCCGCGAGATGCCCCGCTGCCTGATCTCGACCAGCCGCTCGTCCTGCCATTCCGCCAGCGGCTGGGACCATGGCAGCGTGAGCAGTCCGGCCGCGTGGTCGGCGGGAGGAGTGAAGACGAAGCGCATAGCAACACAGTGTCCCGTATCCAGGTGCAGGAACCGTGACCCGTTCGGCCTAATCATTAATCCCGAACGGCCGGGGTGCGCGCCTCAGCAACCCTGCGCGTCCAGCTGGGCGGGAGCCATGTTGGCGCCGCTGATCACGACGGCCACCCGCTCCCCGGGCGAGGGCTTGTAGGCGCCGGTGAGCAGGGCCGCGATCCCGACCGAGGCGGCCGGTTCCGCGGCGATCCTGGCCGCCTGCCACAGCGCCCGCTGGGCCGCCAGGATCGAGGCGTCGTCGACCAGCACGACGTCCTCCACGTAGGCCTGCGTGATCGGGAACATCAGCTCGCCGACCCGGCGCGGGGCCAGGGCGTCGGCGGCGACGCCCTCGGCCGGGGCGTCGGCGGGCCGGCCCTCGGCCCGGGCCCGGGTCAGCGTCGGGGCGCCGTCCGGCTCGACCCCGATCACCCGGACGGAGCCGGCGAACCAGGCGGCGATGCCGCCGATCAGCCCGCCGCCGCCGACCGGCACCAGCACGGTGTCCAGGTCTCCGCCATCGAGCCGGCCAGCCTGCTCGGCCAGCTCCAGGGCCAGCGTGCCCTGGCCGAGGAGGGTTTCCCGCTGGTCAAAGGCATGCACGCTCATCGCGCCCGAGCTCGCCACCCAGGCCTGCGCGGCGGCCAGCGCGTCGGCGTAGCGCTCGCCGGTCACCACCAGGTCCGCGCCGAGCTGCCGGATGCGCTCGATCTTGGCCGGGGCGGACACGGTGGGCACGAAGATCCTGGCCGGCACGCCGCTCTGCTTTCCCCCCAAACCCACCCTAGACGCGGCGTAGGCCACGGCCACTCCGTGGTTGCCGCCGGAGGCCGCCATCACGCCCGCGGGCGGCACATCCCGCAGCAGCAGGTTCGCGAATGCGCCGCGGGCCTTGAACGACCCGGCGCACTGCAGCTGCTCCAGCTTGAGGGTGACCACGGGCAGCCCGGCGGCCGCCGGGTCGAGTTCGCCGAGGTCGACCTGAACCACCGGCGTGCGCCGGATGTAGGGCCGGATCGTGTCGTAGGTGGCGCGGATGTCGTCACGGGAGATCACCTCTGCACCCTACCCACGTCGTTAAGGCCGGGGGAAACTAGCTGTCATGACTGAGCACACGCACGACCACGACGAAGACGCGGCCTGCGCGGTGGCCCACAGCCCCGTCGCCCCGGCCGCCGCCGCGGCCGGGGCAGGCCCTGGCGGCACCGCGGGGGAGCGGACGCTGATCGCCGTGTTCGCCTCGCCGGTTGCCGGGTACCTGCTGCGGTACGGCGCGGACATGGGGTTCCGCGGGCTGCTGCTCGAGCCCGACGAGGCCCGCGCGGCCGGTGCGGCCGGCCTCGGGTTCCCGCTGCTCACTGCCGTACCCGACGACCTCGACGACTCCGCCGACGTGGTCGTCACCGACCATCACCGGCCCGAGCTTGGCGTCATGCTCCGCGACGCGCTGGCCACCAAGGCCCGGTGGGTCGGGATCATGGGCAACCCGCACCACGTCGGGCCGCATGTGGCCATGCTCGCCGAACTCGGCGTCCCGGCGGACGAGATCGCCCGCGTGCACCGGCCGATCGGGCTCAACATCGGCTCCCGGATCCCGCCGGAAATCGCCGTCTCGGCCCTGGCCGGCCTGCTCGCCGACCGCAACGGCCGCCCCGGCGGATTCGACTTCTGAGCGCACGGGACCTCCCCCGGGCATACTCGCCCGCTTGACCCGGTTACAGGGGATAGCGGGCCACAGCATTCGCCGCCGCCTGGACACTGCGGCAGCCGTACGCGCCCTTGCGGCACGTTGGGCTGAGATCAGCCAAAGCGGAGGCGCTGGCGTACGGGAGGCGGGGTTGGCCGGGGCTTTCGTCCGGCACCGGGGGCTTATCGCGTTCGCGGCCGGGGGAGCGATGGCCGAGGCGGCGGTGCTCTCTTTCCTCGCGCCCAGTGCCCGGCCGCTCGCGCCGCAGGTCACCGCGCTCCCGCCGTTCGCGGCCTACCACGACCTGCGCTGGCTGTTCGCCTTCAACCAGTCGTGGCTCGGCTTCACCGGGGTGCTCGTGCTGCTGGTCATCGCCCGGTCGGCGGTGGATGCCGTGCTGATCATGCTGGCCTGGCCGGGCGGGGCCGAAGGGAAGGAAGGGGCGCGGCAGTGGCCTCCGCGGCCGCGGTTCCTGCCCTCGCTGGTGTCCTGCGCGGTGCTGACCGTGCTGGTCGGGCTGGTGCTGTCGCCGGTGGTCACGCTGATGTTCGGGGTGGCGCTGCTCCCGTTCTCCTGGCCCTACCTGGCCGCGGTGCCGATCCTGCTCGGCACCGCGATGGCGCTGAGCCAGGGCGGCGTGGGCCAGGCCTGGTGGCGGCGGCTCCCCCCGGCCCGCATCGCGGCGTGGGTGATCGCCACCTTCGGCGCGCTGTCGCTGGCTTCGGCGCTGATGCCGCACCTCGGTACGCCCGGCGTCGTGGCCGTGTCCGGCCTGGCGGGGATCGTGGACGCGCGGGCCTGGTACGCGCTGACCGCGGCGGCTGCCGCGGGGACCACGGAAAGGCCGCCCCACTCGTGGCAGTGGCGGGCGGCGCTGTGGCGCATCCGGCGCGCGCTGCGGCACCGGACCACCTGGGTGCCGGTGGCGCCGCTGGCGGCGGTGATGGTACTCGCCCTGGTCGTCGGGGTGGCCCGGCTGACCTTCACCGGGACCGTCCGCTTTGCCACGGGCACCGGCAGCGTGGTGGCCGGCGCGGTGACCGGGAACGACGGCCTGGCCGCGGCGAGCAGCGGCGCCGGTGCTGCCAGCGCTAGTGATGCCAGCGCCGGCCATGCGCGCGCGGCCATCAGCGGCCCGGCGGCCAGGGCCCGCGGCGCTGTCCTCGTGGTCGCGGGTTTCGGGTCGACCTGCTGCCACGGCGCCAGCGCCTTGCGCGCCGCCGAGCCGGACATGCTGGTACGCCAGTTCTCGTACCTGGGCCTGGACGCGGCCGGGCAGCCGGTCCCCTACGGGCAGGCGGGGAACCTGACCATCCAGGTACTCGGCGACCGGATGGCCGCCCAGGTAGAGAAGCTGTACCGGCTGGCAGGCACGCCGGTGGACATCGTGGCGGAAAGCGAGGGCACCCTCGGCCTGTACGCGATGCTGGCCCGGCACCCGCACGTGCCGGTCCGGTCGGTGGTGCTGCTCAGCCCCATCGTCGAGCCCGGCCAGCTCGGCCAGGCCGGCGGCACCGTGCCAGGCGCCGCGCTGACCACGCTGAACAACCTGGTCGGCGGCATGTCACCGTACGGGCGTTCGGGGGCGCAAGCGCTGATCGACTCGGTGAGCGAGGTCGGCGCCCTCTACTTCGCCCGGGTCAGCCATGACCGCGGCCTGCCCTGGCTGGCGGTCGTGCCGCTCGCCGATGCGGTCACGCTGCCCGCCTGCCCCTGGCCGCGGAACGTGATCTTCATCGAGGCCTTCCACGGCGGCCTGCTCGGCGACCGCCCGGTGCAGCGGATCGTCGAGGCGTTCCTGGCCAGCGGCACCGTCCCCGACCAGGACGTGGACGAGATGGCGGGTAGTTCCCAGCGGGACCTGCGCCACGCGGCCCAGGTCATCGCGGCGGCGGCCGCCGCCTGGCGGATGCCGGACCTCAACCTGGCCTGTCCCTCCTCCTAGGAGCCGCTGGCGGGGGCGGCCGGCGATCCGCTACGCTGTGCCTCATGACGCGAACTGCCCGTTTGCAGTGGTGGCGCCGCTCTTAGGCGGCGTGCTTACTCGCGTTCGGATACCAGAAGCGACCGCCCCCAGGAAACGGCGGCCGCTTTTTCTTTGCCCGGGCCGCCTCCGGGGCCTGAAACCGAGGGGCCACCCGTGGACACCCAGCGTACGGACATGACGACCCGCGACGGCGTGCGGGTCACCCGCACCGCCACGCCGTTCGACCCCGCCGAGCTCGGCCGGATCGCGGCCCGCGCCGACGAGCGCCGCGGCGGCGTGATGAGTTCGGGCATGGAGTACCCGGGGCGGTACAGCCGCTGGCACATGGCCTACGCCGACCCGTGCGCGGAGATCGTCGCCACCGGCAGGCGGGTCACCGCGCGGGCCCTGAATGACCGCGGCCGCGTGCTGCTGCCGGTGCTCCGCGCGGCCCTGCTGAGGACCGGCGAGCCCGCCGGCGAGCCCGGCGACGAGGTCACTGTCGTGATCGCCGAGGACGACCAGGCGTTCACCGAGGAGGAGCGCAGCCGCCGGCCGACGGTGTTCACCGCGCTGCGGGAGATCACCGCCGCGTTCAGCTGCGCGGACCCGCACCTGGGCCTGTACGGGGCGTTCGGCTATGACCTGGCGTTCCAGTTCGAGCCGGTCCGGCCGCGGCTCGGCCGGCCCGCCACCCAGCGCGACCTGGTCCTGCACCTGCCGGACGAGATCTGGGTTCTGGACCGCAAGCGCGAGGAGGCAGTCAGGTACACCTACGACTTCGAGGTGGGCGGGGTGTCCACCGCCGGCCTGGACCGCGGGACCGCGCGGACCGGCGCCGGGACCGCCACCCAGCCCGTTCGGGATCAAGACCTGCCTGAGCAACCGCGGCCGGGCAGCTATGCGCAGGTGGTGGAGGAGGCCCGGGAGCGGTTCGCCTGCGGGGACCTGTTCGAGGTGGTGCCCGGGCACGTGTTCTACGGCCGGTGCGCGTCGCCGGCCGCATTCTACGAACTGCTCAGGCAGCGCAACCCGGCCCCGTACGAGTTCCTGTTCAACCTGGGCGAGGGGGAGTACCTGGTCGGCGCGTCACCCGAGATGTACGTGCGGGTCACCGGGGACCGGGTGGAGACCTGCCCGATCGCCGGCACGATCGCGCGCGGCGAGGACACCCTGGAGGACGCGGCGAACATCGCCACCCTGCTCGGCTCGGCCAAGGAGGAGTCCGAGCTGACCATGTGCACCGACGTGGACCGCAACGACAAGGCGCGGGTCTGCGTACCCGGCTCGGTCCGGGTCATCGGCCGGCGGCAGATCGAGATGTACAGCCGCCTCATCCACACCGTCGATCACATCGAGGGCCGGCTCCGGCCCGGGTTCGACGCGTTCGACGCGTTCCTCACCCACATGTGGGCGGTCACCGTGACCGGTGCCCCGAAGACCTGGGCCATGCAGTTCATCGAGGACCACGAGGAGACCCCGCGCCGCTGGTACGGCGGGGCCGTCGGCAAGGTCGGCTTCGACGGGTCGATGAACACCGGGCTCACCTTGCGCACCGCGCACATCACCGGCGGGATCGCCGCGGTCCGGGCGGGCGCGACGCTGCTGTACGACTCGGTACCCGCGGCCGAGGAGAAGGAGACCCATATCAAGGCGCGCGCCCTGCTCGAGACGCTGGAGGAGGCCAGCCGGATGGCCCGGGACGCCGCGGCCCCGGCCGCGGCGGCGGCCGCGGAGCCCGGGCCCGCCCGCGCGACGAGCCGTGATTACCGTCCGCGGGTCCTCCTGGTCGATCACCAGGACTCGTTCGTGCACACGCTCGGCGACTACTTCAGGCAGCAGGGCGCCGAGGTGACCACGCTGCGGTTCGGCTTCTCGCCCGGCCTGCTCGACGCCTACGCGCCGGACCTGGTCGTCATGTCGCCCGGGCCGGGACGGCCGGCCGACTTCGGCTGCGCGGCGCTGCTCGACGAGGTGTACGCGCGGCACCTGCCCGTGTTCGGCGTCTGCCTGGGCTTGCAGGCCATGGTGGAGCACGCGGGCGGGAAGCTGTCGCTGCTGCCCGAGCCCGCCCACGGCAAGCCGGGACAGATCCGGGCGTCCGGGGGGGCACTGCTGGCCGGGCTGCCCGCCGAGTTCACCGCCGGGCGGTACCACAGCCTGTACGCGCCGCCGGGCGAGGTCCGCGGCGGGTTCGCGGTGACCGCCGCGCTCTGCTCGCCGGAAGGGGCGGACGGCGTCGTGATGGCGATCGAGGACGGCGAGGCTGGCCGGTGGGCGGTGCAGTTCCACCCCGAGTCGATCCTGACCGCCTCCGGCCGGGCCGGGCACCAGATCATCGGCAACGTGCTCGACCTGTGCCGGGCCCGGGAGAAAGTGGCTGGTGCCATGTAGTGTGCTGTGCCATGAGGAGCGTGGAACCCGAGGTTTTCCTGGTCGCCCGGCCGAAGGTCGACTACGAGGCGATGGCCGCCTACCTGCGCGAGGTGGGCGGCGAGCGCTGGCTGGAGCGGATCGACCGCGGCCAGCTCGAGGCCCAGGATCTTGCCGAGTTCGCGGGCAAGATGTGCTACCGCTCCTGGGAGCCGGGACTCAATCCGAACGTCCGCAAGGTACGCGACGACCAGGACGCGTACCTGCAGAACATCCTGAAGCAGCAGCACGGTTCGGTGCTAGAGCACGCCAGCTTCACGTTCGTCCTGCACAACGTCTCGCGCGTTTTCTCCCATGAGATCGTTCGTCATCGGCCGGGGACGGCGGTGTCGCAGGAGTCGCTTCGGTATGTCCGGCTTGATGAGCTGCCGTTCTGGTTCCCGGACTGGGCGCAGGCAGACGTCGAGCTGATGAAGCGGGCTACCGCCCTGCTGACCGAGCTCGAGCAGTTCCAGCAGTGGATGGCCGGGCACTTCGGGCTGGACGAAGACGACACCAAGATGCACGAGAAGAAGGCCAAGACCTCGTTCATGCGCCGGTTCGCGCCCGAGGGCCTGGCCACCGGGCTGGTGTGGACGGCGAACATCCGCACCCTGCGGCACACCATCGAGGCGCGTACCGACCTGGGCGCCGAGGAGGAGATCCGGCTGGTGTTCGGCAAGATCGGCGAGCTGATGCGGGCGGAGGCGCCGGCCCTGTTCGGGGACTACACGGTGACCGACGGCACCTGGATCCCCGGCTGGCGCAAAGTATGAGCGAGCCCTGCCGGCGAGTGGGAGACAAGATCTGACGGGAGGCTCGTGGTGCCTGATGTGACAGTGGGTTCCACGGCCGCGTACCTGGCGCTTCCGGTCGGTTCGCCCGGGCCGTGGCCGGGCGTGGTGGTGATCCACGAGGCGTTCGGGCTGAACGCGGACACCCGGGGCCACGCCGACCGGCTGGCCGCGCTGGGCTACCTGGCCCTGGCGCCCGACCTGACCGACGGCATGTTCTGGCTGCGGTGCGTCCGCAGCCTGTTCAGGCAGCTGCGGGCCGGGTCGGGACCGGCGTTCGACGCCCTGGACGCTTGCCGCGGCTGGCTGGCCGAACGTTCGGACTGCACCGGTAAGACCGGGGTGATCGGGTTCTGCATGGGCGGCGGCTTCGCGCTGCTCTGCGCGCCGCGCGGGGAGTACTCCGCCGCGGCGGTCAACTACGGCGAGGTTCCTTCGGACGCGGAAGCGGTGCTCGCGGGTTCCTGCCCGGTCGTGGCCAGCTACGGCGGACGGGACCTGATGGGCACGGCCCACCCCGAGCGGCTCGACGCCGCGCTGACCGCGCTGGGGGTGCCGCACGACGTGAAGGTGTACCCGGAAGCCGGGCACAGCTTCATGAGCCCCAAGCCGGCCGCGGCGGCGCCGCTGACCGCGCTGGCCCGGCTGAAGTACGACAAGGCCGCGGCCGAGGACGCCTGGCAGCGGATCTTCGCCTTCTTCGGCACGTATTTGAGGTGAGCAGGGTCCTGCCGGACTAGACGGCCTGGCCGGGTGCCGGGTTTTCTGGCGCCAGGTCGTAGTGGATGAGGCGATTGGGGGCGCCGCGCTCCCGCAGCACCCGCGCGGTCCTGACGATCATGTGGTCGGGGCCGCTGATGTAGATGTCCCGTTCGGCCCAGGTCGCCTTGGTGGCCAGCTCCGGGACCGTGCCGTACATGACGTCGTGGTCGTGGGCCGGCTCGTCCGACACCGCCGGGATCACCTGCAGCCACGGGTAGGCCAGTTCCATCTGCTGCAGCGCGGGCAGGTCATACAGGTCCTGGTGGCGGCGCGCGCCGTGGTAGAGCACGATCTCGCGGTGCCGGCCCGGCTCAGGGGCCGTGATGAGGGCCTCGATGATGGCCTTGATCGGGGCCAGCCCGGTGCCGCCGGCCAGGCAGAGGACGTCCCGGGCCGACTGCGTGTCGGCGATCATGGCGCCGGCCGGCGCGCCGAGCACGAGCGGATCCCCGGCCTTGACCTGGTGCACGAGCACCGGGCTGACCAGGCCGCCGCTGACGGCACGCACATGCAGGCGGAGCAGCCCGTCGGGCTGCGGGGAGTTCGCGATCGAGTACGTGCGCCACAGCCGGGGCCAGTGCGGTGTCTGGACGCTGACGTGCTGGCCGGGACGGTAGTTCAGCGGCTGCTCGGGTTGCAGGGTCAGCACCGCGATGTCGGGCCCCCGCAGCTCCATCCTGGTCACGGTGGCGATCCACCAGGCCGGCGATTGCGCCGCGTCGCTCTCGGCGGCCTTGATCATGATGGCCGCGGCGTGGTTGAACGCGGTCTCCCAGGCGTGCTTGGCGGTCTCGTTCCAGCGCGGCGCGGCAAACCGCTGCAGTGTCGCGATCAACGCCCGCCTGAACACCTCGTAATGCCGTTCGCGAACGCCGAACTTGCGGTGCGCGCGCCCGAGTTCCTGCAGGTGAGGCACGAGGCGGTCACGCTCTTCCTGGCTCTGCTGAGCTGCGGCGATACGGCTCAGCGCCTCGAAGAAACGTCGCCGCTGCACGTCCATGGCGGCCGGGAACATGGCCCGGATTTCGGTGTCCATGGCGAAGAGTTGCGCGTAGAAGTATGTCATTGCCGCGTCAGCGGCCGGCTCGAGCAGCCAGAATGAGACCTGTGCAGGGTTTCGGACCGCATCGTCCTGGCTGTCAGGCGTAGCAAAGCCTCCAGTCTGGCGAGCCGATTCGTCGCCTGCTGACATCACCGCACTCACAGTGTCGCACCAGCAGCAGAACGTTACAATCGATTTCCGGCAAGTCGGGTTTAACCGGCGCCGGAGATTTTCCTGGTAGGCAGGCCTGGCGGGGGCGTGATGGGCCATTATGGGCATGGGACTTTACGTGCGGGAGGACGACGGATGGGCCGGCCGATCATCGGCATCACTGGGGAGCTTGAAGCCGCCCGGTGGGGCAACTGGATCCGCGAGGCTGTGGTCTCGCCGGTGAGCTATACGCGAGCCGTCGAGCGCGCCGGAGGGACGCCAGTCATCTTGCCGCCCGTCCCGGCGAGTTCCGTGCCCGTGCTGATCGCCGGGCTCAACGGCCTGGTGCTGACCGGCGGCCGGGATGTCGATCCCTCGCTGTACGACGAAGCGCCCCACGAGCAGACCGACATACCTGACCACCGGCGGGACCGGTTCGAGCTGATCCTCACCCGGGCGGCGATCGACGCCGACCTGCCCTTCCTGGCCATCGGCCGCGGCATGCACATCCTCAACGTCGCCCGCGGCGGCACTCTCACCCAGCACCTGCCCGACCGGATCGGCAATGAGAGCCACAAGCCGGACCCGGTCAAGATGACCACCCATGACGTGCAGATCGCCGCGGCGAGCGCGCTCGCTCGCGTGCTCGGCGAGACCGCCCAGGTGCCCGCGGCCCACCGCCAGGCGGTCAACCAGATCGGCAACGGGCTCCTCACCGTGGCCTGGACCCTGGATCAGGTCGTGGAGGCGCTCGAGGTGCAGGGAAACCGGTGGGGCCTGGGGGTGCAGTGGAACCCCGAAGACGGCGACGACCCCCGGCTGTTCGAGGCCCTGGTGGCAGCGGCCACGGCCGCCGTGCAGGCCGCCGTCCCGCCCCAGCCCGAAGTGACCGCTCGGTCCAAGCGCGCCTCCAAGCGGCACGCCGCCCGTTCCTCCTAGCCCCGCGTCGCCCTGCTCTCAGCCCCGCGTCGCCAGCCTGGCGGTGCATGCGGGGCCGCACGGACGGAGGGTGCCTGTCCAGCCCCGGCCGCGCAGGACCGCGGCGACCTCAGCGGCGGTCCTGCACCGATGCTCGGTGGCGTCAGGCCAGCCGTAGCGCAGTGTTCGCACGTCCTGGAGGAGGTTGGCGTTGTCGCGGTGCGTGTCGCGCCAGCGGCCTTCGGCCGGGTGGGCCACGGCTCCGTCCAGTTCGGCGCACACCCCGTAGTCCTCGTACAGGTTGTCCAGGTAACGGGTCCCGCTGCCGTGCCTGCGCCGGGCCTGGCGCCGGGCCGCCGGCAGCCCGTGGGCGCGCTCCACGCCGTGCACGTAGTGACGCTCCAGCGGGGAGTGGACGCCGTCGGCAGCGTCCTGCACGGCGGCGGTGATCCAGCCGCGCCAGCGTATCCGCGAGCGCGTCGTGAGGGCCTTGCCGAGCAGTTCGGGCGTGGTGAGGCGGCGGCCGACGGCGGCCGCGATCCAGCCGTAGGCGTCGTCGAAGCTCCGCGCCGCGGCGATCAGGTCGAGCACGGTGTCCTCTACCGACGTCCGCGGTAGATGCCACGGCGGCTGCCACTCCGCCACCAGGCCCCGAGATCTGTGGATAACCACGCCCGGGATCTTCTTGTGCTGGCCAGGGCGGCGCTCCGCCGGGACGCTCACGTGGATGCGCGCACTCCGCTTGTCGGCGAGGCGATGGAGCTCGGCCGCAGTCGCATGGCTGAGTACGGCACCAGGCCCTACGCACAGCACCGCCGCCCACAGCCTCGCCTCCCTGGGAGGATCGCCGGTGAACGTGGCGTAGGCTCCGCGGTACAGGCGCTGCCAGGTCCCCGAGCCGAGCTGCCATTCGATGGCCTGCCTGGTGAAACCCGCGTCGCGTGCCTGTTCCCTGGAGATGACCCCGGACTGGCAATGGAGCAACCACCGCCACTGCGAGTCGTGTTCGTCTTCCATAGGGCAACCCTGGACGGCCCAGCCGCCGCTCGCCACGACGTTCTCAAGCCTGTGGATAACCTGTACGCCATTAACGTGGATCGTTACTCCTGCTATGGCAGGTGTAACGATCCACGCTGTTGAGGGTCCCGGCGGCAGTGGGCGAAATGCCCGGTTTGTCCGGAGTGGCGGGGGTGCAGGCGGCGCCGGAGGGAGGGGCGGCTGGTGCAGACGGGGCACCGGAGGCGGGCTGGGGCTGGGGGCTGGGGCTTCGGGTCGGGCGGGGGCTAGATGGGAGGCTGGTAGCTGCTGACCCAGTGGACCTGGAGCCAGGCCATGAAGGTAGACCAGGCGCCGGTCACCTCGAGCAGGCCGACGCAGATCAGCATGGCGCCGCCGATCCTGGTCACCAGGCGGGCGCGCCGCCGGAAGAACGCGAAGGCGCGCATCGCCACCTGGAAGCCGAACGACACCAGCAGGAACGGCACCCCCAGGCCGAGCGCGTACACGAAGGCGAGCACGGCGCCCCGCGTGACGGTGCCGCTGGAGGCGGACAGCGCCAGCACGGCGGTCAGCGTAGGCCCGATGCAGGGAGTCCAGCCGAGCCCGAACATCACGCCGAGCAGGGGCGCCCCCGCCAGGCCGGCCTTCGGCCGGGCCGAGGGGCGGACGATGCGGCCGGCGAGCGAGAACCGGTCGAGCACGCCGGCGAACAGCAGCCCGAGCACGATCGTCAGGCCGCCGAGAACCTGCGTCAGCACCCGGGCGTGCCCGGTCAGCAGGTGCCCGAGGCCGCCGAGGGCCGCGCCATACGCCACGAAGACGACGGAGAACCCGAGCACGAACAGCGCCGTCCCGGCGACCACCCGGCCCCTTGGACTCCGGGGCGGAGCCGCGGCGGCGAGCGGGGGAGCGGCGACCGCCACCGCCGAGCCGTCTGTCGCGGCGACGGCAGGCGGCTGAGCGGGCAGCGCAGCGGCCGGGGACCCGCCGGCGCCGGCCATGCCGGTGACGAAGGACAGGTAACCGGGTACCAGCGGCAGGCAGCAGGGGGAGAGGAAGGTGACCGCCCCGGCCGCCGCGGCCACGGGCAGGGCCAGGATCAGCGGGCCAGAGCTCACGAGCTGCCCGACACCGCTCATGGCGACCCCGGCACGTTCGGGTGACGCATGGCCCGGCCAGTCATGAGTTCACTATGCCATGGACGTCCGCAACGGTCGACGGCGGCTACTACCTCACGTAGTCGACGAGGGAGCCGCAGCCGAGGACGGCCCGGACGAGGACGGCCCGGACGAGGACGGCCCGGACGAGGACGGCAGGGCGAAGACGAGAACGACGTAGGCCGCCAGCGACACCGCGAACGCCAGCGCCATGCCCAGGGACGCCCCGGCCGCGCCGTTGCCGGCGAATCCCACCCCGGAGAAGCCTGCCCCGAGGATGCCGAGCAGCCCGACGGCCGACATCGCGATCGTCAGCCGGTGCCGGGTGCCGACGGCCCGGATCAGCTGGCCGACCGCGGCGATGACCAGCAGGATGGCCACGATCACGTGCAGCGCCAGCAGCGGGCTTGAGAACAGCCCGACGGACTTGCTCGCTGTCGGCGCGGTCCCGTACAGGTTGTAGACGATGCCCAGGATGAACTCGATGATCAGCATGATCACGCCGCCGAGGCTGGAGATCCGTATCCGGGCCAGCCGGCTCGCAAGGTCCGGCCCGGCCGTGCGAGCGGCCGTATTGATGTCAGACATCCCACCTCCAGAGAACGGAATCCTAGCCGAGCCGCTATGGTTGGCGAGGTGAGATCAGTCCTCACCCGCCCGCAAGCGCCCGCCGGGGAACAGAAAAAGCCAGGCCGCTGGCTCCTCCGGGCCGGGCTGGGCGCGTTTGCCTTGGCCCTCGGGCTCTACGTGATCTACACGATCATCCACCCGAAGAGCTTCACCATGGATCCGGTGGACCTGGCCGTGTACCGGTCCGGCGGGCTCATCGTGCGGCACGTCAGGCCGCTGTACGACCCGCGCCTGGCGGCGCCGCTCTACGACTGGGTCGGGTACGGCAAGCTGCACCTGCCGTTCACCTATACCCCGTTCGCGGCCATCGCGTTCGCGGTGATCTCGCTCGTCCCCTGGTGGCTGTCCCAGCAGCTGTCGGTAGCGGTCGACATCCTCGCGCTGCTCACGGCGGTGTGGCTGACCCTCGGCGCGCTCGGCTACCGAAGGAACCAGGCCAGGCTCGGCGTCACCCTGCTCGGCGCGGCCGCCGTCTTCTGGACCGAACCGGTGCTGCGCACCATGTACCTGGGCCAGGTCAACCTGGTCCTGATGGCGCTGATCATCTGGGACCTCTGCCAGCCGGACACGGAAAACAGCCGCTGGTGGAAGGGGTTCGGCACCGGCATCGCGGCCGGCATCAAGCTGGTCCCGCTGATCTTCATCCCGTACCTGCTGCTGGCCAGGAAGTTCCGCCAGGCCGCGATGGCCTGTGCCGGCTTCGCGTGCACCGTGCTGGCAGGCTTCGCGATCCTGCCCAGGGACTCGGCCAAGTGGTGGTTCGACGGCCTGTTCGTCCAGGGTGGCCGGACCGGTTTCACCGGCTGGGCCGGCAACCAGTCGCTCGACGGCCTCATCACCCGGCTGACCGGCAGCGTGAACGGCGCCAGACCGGCCTGGATCGTGGCGGCCGTCCTGGTCGGCGTGGCCGGCGTGGCCGGCGCCGGCCTGCTCGACCGCAAGGGCCACCCCGTCGCCGGGCTGCTGATGGCCGCGCTGACCGGGCTGCTCGTCTCGCCCATCAGCTGGGATCACCACTGGGTGTGGATCGTGCCCGGCTCGCTGGTGGCCGCCCACTACGCGGTGCGGGCCTGGCGCAGGCACGCCACCAGGGCCGCCTGGGCGCTCGGGATCCTGGCCCTGGCCATCGTGGCCTGGTTCGGCGCCTGGCCGGCCCGGCTGTTCACGGCCAGGCTCAACCTCGGCAACGACTCTCTCGGCCTGCTCTGGATCCCCAGGAACACCAACCCGGTCTACTACCAGTGGTACGGGGACCGGCGCCGGTTCACCGAATACCACTGGCACGGCCTGGCCCTCATCGCGGGCGACGCGTACGTCCTGGCCGGGCTGGCGCTGTTCGGGCTGCTGCTGGCGCTAGCGCTGCTGCTGCCGCAGCGGACGAAGGAGCACGACGATGAGCCTGGAGGAGTCCAGGCCGGAAATGCCGGAAATAGAGCAAGTCTGCGAGGACGTCTACGCCTGCCTGCAGCCTGACGGCAGCCAGCCCCTGACCTGCCACGCGTAAGGCTCTGCTGGTCCCGGGGGGACGACCCCCCGAACCCCCCGTCTGCTGGTCCCGGGGGGACGACCCCCGAACCCCCTGTCTGCTGGTCCCGGGGGGGGACGACCCCCCGAACCCCGAGAGAATACGAAGATGGCCTGGTTCAACGAGGAAGTCGCCGCCCTGCTGCGGGAGTACGCCGAGCTGACCCAGATCACCGGCGGCGACGTGTTCCGGGTCAGGAACTATGAGAAGGCGGCCCGGTCGGTCCGCGGCTGGGCCGATGACATCAGCCAGCTCGATGTCACGGCGCTCCGCGCGATTCCCGGCGTCGGCGCCTCGATCGCGGCCAAGATCGCCGAATACCGCGAGACCGGGAGCATCCGGGTGCTCGACGAGCTGCGGGCGAAGATACCGCCCGGGGTCCTCGAGCTGACCCGGGTGCCCGGCCTCGGCCCGAAACGCGCCCTGCAGCTCAGCCGGGACCTGGGCGTCCAGTCGGTGGACGACCTGGCGGCGGCGATCAAGGCCGGCAGGCTGGACGGGCTGGCCGGGTTCGGGGCCAAGAGCGAGGAACGGGTCGCCAGCGGCATCGAGGTGTACCGGCAGGGCCGCGAGCGGGTGCTGCTCGACGTGGCGCTGCACACCGCGACCGCGATGGTGGCCGAGCTTGCCGCCGTTCCCGGCTGCCAGCGCTGCGCCTACGCGGGCTCGCTGCGCCGGATGCGAGAGACGATCGGCGACGTCGACATCCTCGCCGCGGCCGATGACTCGGGGCCGCTGATGGCGGCGTTCACCGCCCGGCCCGAGGTGGCTGCCGTGATCGCGAGCGGCCCCGCCAAGACGTCGATCCGGACCGGCCGCGGGCTGCAGGTCGACCTGCGGGTGGTGCCGCTCGACGCCTGGGGCGCGGCGCTGCAGTATTTCACCGGCTCGGCCGCGCACAACGTCGCGGTACGCCAGATCGCGGTGCGCAAGAAGCTGAAACTATCCGAATACGGACTATTCGATGCGGAGACAAACCAGCTCATCGTCTCCCGCACCGAGGAAGAGGTCTACGCCCGGCTCGGCCTGGCGTGGGTGCCCCCGGCCATGCGGGAGGACCGCGGGGAGATCGAAGCGGCGGCGCGGGGGCGGATACCCGGCCTCGTTAGGGAAAATGACCTGAGAGGGGACCTGCACACGCACACCGACCTCACCGACGGGGTGGCCCCGCTGGAGGCGATGGTGGCCGCGGCGCAGCGCCGGGGATACGAGTACTACGCCATCACCGACCACGCGCCTGACCTGATCATGCAGCGGATGACCGACGAGAAGATGCTGGCCCAGCGGGAGCGGGTGCGGGCCCTCGACACGGAGCTCGAGCTGCTGCACGGCACCGAGCTGAACATCGGCCCGGACGGATCGGTGGACTGGGACGCGGCCGGATTGGGCGGGCAGGGCCTGGCTGGGTTCGACATCTGCGTCGCCTCGGTGCATTCGCACTTCGAGCAGCCGCGGGCCGAGATGACCAGGCGGTTCGTCGCCGCCTGCGAGAACCCGCACGTCAACGTCATCGGCCACCCGACCACCCGGCGGATCGGCAAGCGGCCGCCGGTGGAGCTGGACTTCGGCGAGCTGTTCCGGGCCTGCGCGCGGACCGGCACCGCGCTGGAGATCAACGCCTCACCGCAGCGGCTCGACCTGCCGTCGGACCACATCCGCGCGGCCCGCGACGCCGGCGTCAAGTTCGCCATCGACAGCGATGCGCACTCCGTCTCCGACCTGGGCAACATGCCGTACGGCGTGGGCACCGCGCAGCGCGGCTGGCTCACCCCCGACGATGTCATCAACACCTGGCCGCTGGACCGGCTGCGGGCCTTCCTTCGCAAGGGCCGCTGAGCCCAGCCCGCCGCTCACCGGTGAGAAACGGCGCCCGCACCGGTCTATATAAGCGTGAGTGACCTGCTATCCGGCGCGACCGGGCTGCTGGCCGGCTCGATCCGGTACACGCTCGGCGTGTGCGCCCCGGTCGAGCCGGGGGAGATGGCGCTGCCCACGCCGTGCGCGGACTGGGACCTGGCCAGGCTGCTTGGTCACCTGACCGATTCGATGGCGGACCTGGAGACGGCCATCCGCACCGGGCACCTGGACCTGGAGGGTCCGCCTGGCCGTGCCGGGAGAACGGGGACCGGCCCGGCGCACGGCGACCCGGTCGAGGTGCTCCGCGACCAGGCGGCCGAACTGCTGTGCGCCGGCTACTGCTACGGCGGACCCGAGCGCTTCGTGGCGGTGGGCGGCCTGCCGGTCCCGGCCGGCCTGGTGGCCTGCACCGGGGCAGTGGAGATCGCGGTGCACGGCTGGGACGTGTCGGCGGCCCGCGCCCGTGCTGGCTGCGGCGGGGCTGGCTGCGGCGGGGCTCGCCCGATCCCGGCCGTGCTCGCCACCCGGATGCTCCGGATGCTTCCCCTGCTCGTGGCCGGCCGCGAGGGCCTGTTCGCGGTCCCGGTCGATGTCCCGGCCCGGGCCCGCCCGGGCGACCGGCTGGTCGGCTACCTCGGCCGCCAGCCCGGGTGACCCGCCATTGGTTACTGGCGAGTAATATAGGGGCAACGTTCCTTACGCAGGGAGGCCCAGCGTGCCCCGCACCGCCCGCGATGTCGTCTTCGTCGACGGCGTCCGCACCCCGTTCGGGAAGGCCGGGCCGACCGGCCTGTACGCCGAGACCAGGGCCGACGACATGGTCGTCGGCGTGATCCGCGAACTGCTTCGGCGCAATCCCGCGCTGCCGCCCGAGCGGATCGGCGAGGTGGCCATCGCCGCCACCACCCAGACCGGCGATCAGGGGCTGACCATCGGGCGCAGCGCCGCGGTGCTGGCCGGGCTGCCCACGTCCGTGCCCGGGTACGCCATCGACCGGATGTGCGCGGGCGCGATGACCGCGGTGACCACGGCCGCCGGGTCGATCGCGCTGGGCGCCACTGATACCGCGATCGCGGGCGGCGTCGAGCACATGGGCCACCACCCGATGGGCTCCGGCGTGGACCCGAACCCCCGGTTCATCTCCGAGCGCCTGGTGGACCCGTCGGCGCTGGTGATGGGCTCGACGGCGGAGAACCTGCACGACCGGTTCCCGGCCATCACCCGTGCGCGCGCCGACGCCTACGCGCTGGCCAGCCAGCGCAAGGTCGCCGCCGCCTACGCGGCGGGCCAGATCCAGCCCGACCTGGTGCCCGTCGCGGTGCGCAGCGCCGAGCGCGGCTGGGGCCTGGCGACCGTGGACGAGCCGCCCCGCCCGGACACCACGCTGGCCGCGCTGGCCAGCCTCAAGACGCCGTTCCGGCCGCACGGCCGGGTCACCGCGGGGAACTCCGCCGGGCTGAACGACGGGGCCACCGGCTGCGTCATCGCGGCCGCCGACGTGGCCGCCGAACTCGGCCTGGACGCCAGGATGCGGCTGGTCGACTTCTCTTTCGCCGGGGTGGACCCCGCGGTGATGGGCATCGGGCCGGTCCCCGCCACCGAGGCCGTGCTGGCCCGCAACGACCTGACCATCGACGACATCGGGCTGATCGAGGTCAACGAGGCGTTCGCGGTCCAGGTGCTCGCGTTCGGAGACCATTTCAAGATCGCCGACGACGACCCGCGGGTGAACCCGTGGGGCGGGGCGATCGCGCTCGGCCACCCGCTCGCCAGTTCCGGCGTGCGGCTGATGATCCAGCTGGCCCGCGAGCTCGCCGCGCGGCCCGGCGTCCGCTACGGCCTGACCACGATGTGCGTCGGGCTGGGCATGGGCGGCACCGTCCTGTGGGAGAACCTCAATGATTAGTCCGAACGAGCCGGGTTCCGACGCGTCCCTCCTCACCGCGCTGTTCCCCGGCGAGGTCGTCACCAGGGCGCTGGTCCGCGACGTGGAGCTGCCCTACGGGGCCGGGACGATGGCCCTCATCACCCTGGACAACGGGCGGGACCACACCCGGCCGAACACGTTCGGCCCGGCCGGGCTGCTCTCGCTGCGCGAGGCGCTCGACGCGGTGGCGGCCCGCGTCACGCCGGAGGCCGGGGAGCGGCGTATCGCCGCGGTCGGCGTCACCGGCAAGCCGTTCATCTTCGCGGTGGGCGCCGACCTGAGCGGGGCCGCCCTGGTCGGCTCGCGGGACGAGGCGCTGGCCATCGGCAGGCTGGGGCACGCGGTGTTCCGGCGGCTCGGCGAGCTGGGCGTGCCGTCGTTCGCGTTCGTCAACGGCGCGGCCCTCGGCGGCGGTCTGGAACTCGCGCTGCACTGCTCGTACCGGACGATCTCCTCCGGCGTGACCGCGGTCGCGCTCACCGAGACCTTCCTCGGCCTGCTGCCCGGCGGGGGCGGCACCTACCTGCTGCCGCACCTGATCGGCCCGGCCAGGGCGCTGAAGGTCATCATCGAGAACCCGCTCAGCCAGAACCGCATGCTGCGGGGGCCCGAGGTCCTCTCGCTAGGGATCGCCGACGCGATGTTCTCCCCGGCCGACTACCTGGCCGAGTCGCTGCGCTGGGCGGCCCGGGTGCTGACCGGCGAGGTCAGCGTCTCGCGGGTGCTTCCCGAGGAGGAGTGGGACGCCGCGGCCGCGGCGGCGCGGCTCTTCGCCGACGGCAAGCTGCACGGCGCCGCCCCGGCGCCCTACCGGGCCATCGACCTGGTCGCCGCGGCCCGCGGCCGGACTCGCGACGAGGGCTTCGCCGCCGAGGACGACGGGCTCGCGGACCTGCTGCTCAGCGAGGAACTACAGGCCGGGCTCTATGCCTTCGACCTGACCCAGAAGCGGGCGCGTCACGCTGTTGGCGCGCCAGATGCCTCCCTTAGCCGCCCTGTCACCAAAGTCGGCGTCGTGGGCGCCGGGCTGATGGCGGCGCAGATCGCGCTGCTGTTCGCACGGCGGCTCGAGGTGCCGGTGGTGCTGACCGACCTGGACCAGGCCCGGCTCGACGCCGGCGTCGGCCACGTGCACGGCGAGATCGCCCGGCTCGCGCAGTGCGGCCGCCTGTCCGCCGACGCGGCGGCGAGGCTCACGGGCCTGGTCACGGGGTCGCTGACCAAGGACGCGTTCGCGGACGCCGACTTCGTGATCGAGGCCGTCTTCGAGGAGATGGCGGTCAAGCAGCGGGTGTTCGCCGAGGTCGAGGCGGTGGTGCGGCCGGACTGCGTGCTGGCCACGAACACCTCCTCGCTGTCGGTGACCGAGATGGCGTCCGGGCTGGCGCATCCGTCCCGCGTAGTGGGCTTTCACTTCTTCAACCCGGTGGCCATGATGCCGCTGGTCGAGGTGGTCCGGGCCGGCGCTACCGACGACGGCGCCGTGGCCACGGCGCTGGCCGTGGGCAAGGCGCTGAAGAAGAACTGCGTGCTGGTCAAGGACGCGCCGGCCTTCGTGGTCAACCGCCTGCTGACCAGGTTCCTCGGCGAGATCATCGGCTGCGTGGACGAGGGCACGCCGTTCGAGGTGGCCGAGCACGCTGCTGACCCGCTCGGCCTGCCCATGTCCCCGTTCTTCCTGCTCCAGCTGGTCGGCCCGGCGGTCGCGCTGCACGTGGGGGAGACGCTGGCCGCGGCCTACCCGGACCGGTTCCGGGTGTCGCTGAAGCTCCGTGCCCTGGTGGCGGCGGGCAAGACCGCGGTCTACCAGGCCGACTTCACCGTCGATGAGTCGGTCGCGGCGCTGCTGGCCGGGGGCGACCGCCCGTCGACGGCGGGGGAGGTCCGCGAGCGCGCGCTTGAGGCGCTGGCCGAGGAGATCAGGCTGATGCTCGACGAGGGCGTCGTCGCGGCGCCAGAGGACATCGACCTGTGCATGATCCTGGGGGCCGGCTGGCCGTTCCACCTGGGCGGCATCACGCCCTACCTGGACCGCGCCGGGATCACGGAAAAGGTGACGGGCACCCGGTTCCGCCTGTAGAACCCGCGCCTGCGGGGCGGGCACGGGACCTAGACGTCGTTCCCGGACACTGCTGTCTCCCTTAGGGTGAGCGGCATGACAGAGGTGTTCCGGCTCTGCGACGACTACATCAGCCGGTGGGCGGCGCTGGATCCGGTCGCGGCCGGGATGCGCGGGCTCAGCGAGGCGTTCGGCGCGGCCACCGACTACGGGCCGGACGGCGACGCGGCCCGCGAGGACCTGATCACCTCGACCCTGGCCGCGCTGGAGCCGATGGCCGTGGCCTCGCCGGCCGACCGGCTGGCCGCGTCGTTCCTCCGGGAGCGGCTCGAGGCCCAGCTGGCCTGGCACCGGATCGGCGAGCCGCTCCGGCTGCTCCGCACTCCGCTCGGGCTGATCAGCGCGATCAGGGACAGCGTGGACCTGCTGCCCCGCGACGGCGACGAGAGCTGGCGGAACATCGCGGCGCGGCTGGCCGCGATCCCCTCGATGTTTGCCGGCTGGCGGGTGAGCCTGGACGCCGGGCTCGCCCTGGGCCTGGCGGCGGCGCGCAGGCAGGCCGTCGAGGCGGCCACCCAGGCCGACCGCTACGCCGGGACGCACGACGCGCTGGTGGCTTCCTACGGCGGCGGCGCGCTGGCGGGCGAGCTCGCGGCGGCCGCCGACCAGGCCCACGGCGGCTACCGGGAGATGGCCCGTTACCTGCGCGAGGACTACGCGCCGCGGGCGGCCGAGCGGGACGGGGTCGGCGGCGAGCGGTACGCGGTGGCGGCCAGGCTCAGCCTGGGCGCGGACATCGACCTGGCCGAGGCCTACGAGTGGGGCTGGGCCGAGCTCGGCCGCATCGAGGCCGAGATGGCGGCCGAGGCCGCGAAGGTCAGCCGCGGCGGGAGCCTCGACGAGGCGGCCGCGGTGCTGAACCAGACCGAGTGCGTGACCGGCGCCGGCGCCTACCTGGCCTGGCTGCAGGACCGCCACCACGAGGCGATCGAGCAGCTGGACGGCGTCCACTTCGACATCGCGCCGCCGCTGCGCCGGATCGAGGTGGTGCTGGCCCGCGGCTCCACCTCCGGGGCCGCCTACTACACGCCGCCCAGCGAGGACCTGACCAGGGCCGGCCGGACCTGGTGGCCGCTCGGCGGGAGGGGGGACGGGGACAGGTTCGCGACCTGGTCCGAGCTTTCCACCGTCTTCCACGAGGGCGTCCCCGGCCACCACCTGCAGGCGGGCGCGGCCAAGATGGCCGGGGACGAGCTCTCCCGGTTCGCCAAGTGCACCTTCGTGAGCGGGCACGGCGAGGGCTGGGCGCTGTACGCCGAACGGCTGGCCGACGAGCTCGGCTGGTTCGCCGGGCCGGGCACGCGGCTCGGCATGCTGAGCGGATCGGCGCTGCGCGCCGCCCGGGTGGTCATCGACATCGGCGTCCACCTGGACCTGCCGCTGCCCGACGGCTCCCGGTGGACGTTCGGCCGGGCCTGCGAGGTGCTGCGCGACCGCGGCCGGGCCGAGCCGCACCGGGTGCACGCCGAGGTGGTCCGCTACTTCGGCTGGCCCGGCCAGGCCATCGCCTACAAGCTCGGCGAGCGCGGCTGGCTCGCGGCCAGGAGGCAGGCCGCGCGGCGGCCGGGGTTCGACCTGAGGCAGTGGCACACCGCGGCGCTCAGCCTCGGCCCGATCGGCCTGGCCGGCCTCACCGAGGCGCTGGCCAGCGTGTAGCCGCGGTCAGCGTAGCCGCGCTCAGGGCGGCCGCGGTCAGGGCGGCCGGTGGTCGACGATGCGGCGCATCTTGCCCACCGACCGCTCGATCGTGCCCGGGGTCATGATGCTGGTGGTGACGGTGACACCGATGGTGTTCTTGACCCGCGCGGACAGCGCGGCGCCGGCCTCGGCCGCGTCGGGTTCCGGCGTTCCCGGGCGGTACTCGACGTGGACGGCCAGCTGATCCATCCGGCCTTCCCGGGTCAGGTGCAGCTGGAAGTGCGGCGACAGCGCCGGGATGTCCATGATGAGTTCCTCGATCTGGGTCGGGAACAGGTTGACCCCGCGCAGGATGATCATGTCGTCGGTGCGGCCGGTGATCTTCTGCATCCGCCGCATGGTGCGCGCGGTACCCGGCAGCAGGCGGGTCCGGTCGCGGGTCCGGTAGCGGATGACCGGCATGGCCTGCTTGGTGAGCGAGGTGAAGACGAGCTCGCCCTCCTCGCCGTCGGGGAGCGCCTCCCCGGTGAGCGGGTCGATCACCTCGGGGTAGAAGTGGTCCTCCCAGATGTGCAGGCCGTCCTTGGTCTCCACGCACTCCTGCGCCACGCCGGGCCCGATCACCTCGGACAGGCCGTAGATGTCGGTGGCGTCGAGACCGGCCCGGGCCTCGATCTCGGCGCGCATCTGGTTCGTCCACGGTTCGGCGCCGAAGATGCCGAACCGCATCGAGGAGGCGGCCGGGTCCTCGCCCTGGCGCTCCATCTCGTCCAGGATCGCGAGCATGTAGGACGGCGTGACCATGATGATGTCCGGCCGGAAGTCCCTGATCAGGGTGACCTGCCGCTCGGTCATCCCCCCGGAGACCGGGACCACCATGCAGCCGAGCTTCTCACCTCCGTAGTGCGCGCCCAGCCCCCCGGTGAACAGCCCGTAGCCGTAGGCGTTGTGCAGGATGTGGCCGGGCTGCCCGCCCGCCGCCCGGATCGAGCGGGCCATCACGGTGGCCCACACCTCGATGTCGTCCCGGGTGTAGCCGACCACCGTGGCCCGGCCGGTAGTGCCCGAGCTCGCGTGTACCCGCACGACCTGCTCGCGGGGCACCGCGAACATGCCGAACGGGTAGTTCTCCCGCAGGTCGGCCTTGCTGGTCAGCGGGTATTTGGCCAGGTCGGCCACGTCCTTGCAGTCATCGGGGTGCACGCCTGCCGCGTCGAAGGCCGCGCGGTAGTGCGGCACGTTGGCGTAGGCGTGGCGCAGCGACCAGCGGAGCCGGTCCAGCTGCAGTGCGTGCAGTTCGTCCGCCGAGGCCCGCTCGATGGGCTCGAGGTCCCCGGACGGCGACGTGAGGTCCCGCATCCCTACTCCTCGGTAGCTTAGGCGTCGTAGTCGACGATAACGCGCGGGGAGGCGGGGTGGGACTGGCAGGTGAGAATGTAGCCCGCGTCGAGTTCTTCTTGTTCCAGCGCGTAGTTGCGGCGCATGGTCACCTCGCCCTCGACCAGCCGGGCGCGGCAGGTGCCGCACACCCCGCCCTTGCAGGCGAACGGCAGGTCCGGGCGGACCCGCTGGGCGCCGTCCAGGACCGGGGTGCCGGCCGGCACGGTCACGGTGCTGCTGCGGCCGTCGAGCAGCACGGTGACCTCGGCGCCCGGGCCGGCGGGGGCCTCGGCGTGCGCCGCCGGGGCGGGCGCGGTGTCCTCGACGTAGAACAGCTCGCGATGGATGCGACGGCGCGGCACGCCGAGCTCGGTGAGCAGGTCTATCGCGCCCTCGACGAGGCCGAACGGGCCGCACAGCCACCAGTGGTCCACCGCGGCCACGTCGACGGTGACCGGCAGCAGCGAGCGCAGCTTGGCGGCGTCGAGCCGGCCGTTGAACAGCTCCACCTCCTGCGGCTCGCGGCTGAGCACGTGGACCAGGCAGATCCGCTCCGGGTACGCATCCTTGAGGTCGGCGATCTCGTCGGCGAACATCACCGAGTCGTTGCGCCGGTTCCCGTAGAGCAGGGTGACGGCGGACTTGCCCTGGGCCGCGAGCACGGATCCGGCGATCGACAGTACCGGAGTGATCCCGCTGCCCGCGGCGATCAGCACGTGGTGCCCGGGGGTCTCCAGGTCCGGGGTGAACGAACCCGACGGGGCCTGCACGTCGATCACGTCGCCGGGCCGCACCTCGTGTACCAGCCAGCCGGAGACCGCGCCGCCCGCCACCTCCCGGACGCCGATGCGCGGCGGGCGGCCGGCGGCCGCGCAAATCGAGTAGGACCGGCGCTCGCCGCCGCGACGGATGGTCACCGACTGCCCGGGGGCGAAGGCGAACCTGTCCGCCAGCCGGGGCGGCACGTCGAAGGTCACCGCGGCCGAGTCGCCGGTAAGCGGGTCGACCCGCGCCACCGTGAGCGGATGGAAGCCTGCCCGTGACCCGGCCATCAGATGTCCTTCACGTACTCGAAGGGTTCGCGGCAGCTGTCGCAGCGGAACAGCGCCTTGCACGCGGTCGCGCTGAACGCCGCGGTCTGCGTCGTGTCGGCCGAGCCGCAGCGCGGGCAGGCGACCGGCTCGCGCCGGGTCCCGGTCAGGGTCAGCGGGACCGGCCCTCGGCTGGCCGGCCCCTGGCCGGCGGACACGGCGTGCGGCGGTGCGATGCCGGCCTCCTGCAGCTTCCGGCGGCCCTCGGCGGTGATCCAGTCGCTGCTCCAGGCGGGCGCGAGCGCGGTGCGCACCGTGACCTCGGCGAAGCCGGCCCGGCCGAGCCGGTACCGCAGGTCGTGCGCGATCTCGCGCAGCGCGGGGCAGCCCGAGTAGGTCGGGGTGATCGTCACCACCAGCCGGTCGCCCTCGGCGCTCACGTCGCGCAAGATGCCCAGATCGGCCACCGTCACCATGGGCAGCTCGGGGTCGGGCACGGTCGCGGCGATCGCGCGCGCGGCGGTGACTGGGTCCAGGCCAGTCCCGGTCCTGGACTCGGCCTGGCCGGCCCGCCCGGGCGGCGTCACCATGTCGCGTCCGGGTGGGCGCGGGCGACGCTTTGCAGCTCGGCGAGCAGGTAGCCGAACGCCTCGGTATGCACGCCGTCGCGCCCGGACTTGCCCGCGACCCGGGCCAGCGGGGCGGCCTGCGGGCGGTCCAGGGTGGCCGCGGCGAGCACCGTGCCGAGCACCGCGTCGACCTCGGCGCGCAGGGCGGCCGGGTCGGCCGCCACCCCGGGCAGGCCGCCGCTGACCGGGTCGGCGTCAAACAACTCCTCCACCAGGGGCCAGATGGCCGCCAGCGCGGCCTGCATCTTGCCGTGCGACAGGGCCGTTCCGTCACCGAGCCTGATCACCCACCCGGCGGCGTAGTCCCGGTGATAGGCGAGTTCGTTGACGCCCTTGGCCGCGATCGCGGCGAGCACCGGGTCCTTCGATCCAGCCAGCCGGCCGAACAGCGCCAGCCGCCAGGCCGAGACGACGAGCAGCCGCCCGGCCAGTTCGGCGAAGTCGGCGTCCACGTGCTCGGCCAGCCGGACGTTGCGGAACTCGTGCTCGTCGCGGAAGAAGGCCAGCTCGTCTTCGCCGCGCCCGTTTCCGCCGCCGAGCAGGGCGCCTTCGGCCTGGCCCGCCCGGGCCAGCAGCATGCGCGCCTGGCCGAGCAGGTCCAGGGCGATGTTGGCCAGCGCGGTCTCCTCCTCGAGCTCTGGCATGCGCGTCATCCACTGCTGCAGCCGGTGCGAGTAGATCAGCGCGTCGTCGCCGAGCATCAGGCAGTAGGCCGCCAGCGCCTGCGCGTCCACGCCGTCCGGGACGGTCGCGTCGACCCCCTCGAGCGGGTCGGTGAACCCGGTGCCGAACGCCCACCGGTGGTCCCCGGCCTCCTCGTTCAGGCTCTGGTACGCGGCGAACTCGTCCTGGGTCACCAGCGCCCCCTACATGTGCGGGACATCGGCCGGGATCTGGTAGAACGTCGGGTGCCTGTACACCTTGTCACCGGACGGCGCGAAGAACGGGTCCTTCTCGTCCGGGCTCGACGCGGTGATGTCGGCAGCCGCGACGACCCAGATGCTGACGCCCTCGTTCCGGCGGGTGTACAGATCGCGGGCGTGGCGCAGGGCCATCTGCGGGTCGGCCGCGTGCAGCGACCCGACGTGCACGTGGTTGAGCCCGCGCTTGCCGCGCAGGAACACCTCGTACAGCGGCCAGCCCGACCGCACCTGCGACTCCTCCATCACGCGGCGTCCTTCCTCACGGCATGTTTGGCGGCATGGGCCGCGGCGGCCTCGCGCACCCACGCGCCCTCGTCGTGGGCGGCCTGGCGGCGCGCGATCCGCTGCGCGTTGCACGGGCCGTTGCCCTTGACCACGGCCATGAACTCGTCCCAGTCCACCGATCCGAAGTCGTAGTGCCCGCGGTCGGCGTTCCACCGCAGCCCGGGATCGGGCAGGCTGACGCCGAGCTTTTCCGCCTGCGGCACCGTCATGTCCACGAACCGCTGCCGCAGTTCGTCGTTGGCGTGCCGCTTGATGCCCCACGCCATCGACTGCGCGGTGTTCGGCGACTGCTCGTCCGGCGGCCCGAACATCATCAGCGACGGCCACCAGAACCGGTTCGTCGCGTCCTGCACCATCGCGCGCTGCGCCGCCGAGCCCTGCATCATGGTCAGCAGGAGTTCATATCCCTGCCGCTGATGGAATGACTCCTCCTTGCAGATGCGCACCATGGCCCGGGCGTAGGGGCCGTATGAGGAGCGGCACAGCGGCACCTGGTTGCAGATCGCCGCGCCGTCGACCAGCCAGCCGATCACGCCCACGTCGGCGTAGGTCAGCGTCGGGTAATTGAAGATCGAGGAGTACTTCTGCCGCCCGCTCAGGAGCTTGCCGGTGAGGTCGGCGCGATCGGCGCCGAGCGTCTCGGCCGCCGAGTACAGGTACAGGCCGTGACCGGCCTCGTCCTGCACCTTGGCGATCAGGATCGCCTTGCGGCGCAGCGAGGGGGCCCGGGTGATCCAGTTGCCCTCCGGCTGCATGCCGATGATCTCCGAGTGCGCGTGCTGGGCGATCTGGCGGATCACCGTAGCCCGGTAGCCGTCGGGCATCCAGTCGCGCGGCTCGATGCGCCGCCCGTGCTCGATGATGCGGTCGAAGTGGGCCCGCAGCCCGGCCGTGCCGTCCTGGGCGGGTGCCGTCGCCGGACCCTTCGTCTCCGGAAGTGCCGTCATCGCCACCATCCCTCCGGCCAGTTCGCGGCGGCCCTGCCGCCAGCCCGTTCGTCGTATTATATACCGGACGTTCGGTCAATAATATGGGAGGCGACGACGATGCTGCGGCTGCCCAGCGTGGAGGCGATGATGGCTAACGACGAGGCCTCCCGCCGCCTCGGCATCGAGCTGATCGACCAGGGGGAGGGGCGGGCGGTGACCCGCATGACGGTGCGCGAGGACATGGTGAACGGGCACGCCATGGCCCACGGCGGCCTGATCTTCGCCCTGGCGGACACCGCGTTCGCCTGCGCCTGCAACAGCTTCGGGCCGGTGACCGTGGCCGCGTCGGCCGAGATCGTGTTCGTCACGCCGGCCCGCGCCGGGGACGTCCTGATCGCCGAGGCCGTGCTGCGCACCAGGTTCGGGCGGGCCGGGCTCTACGACGTCACCGTCCGGCGGGACGGCGACGTGATCGCGGAGTTCCGCGGCCGCAGCCACCAGGTCGGGCCGGTCTCGTGAGCTCGGCCGCCGCAGCCGGCGCGGACCGCCCGGCCGCCGTGCGGCCGGCTGCGCCCCCCGCCGTGCGGCCCCCCGCTGTGCCTCCCGCTGTGCCTCCCGCTGCGCCCCCCGCTGGGCCTCCAGCCGGAGGCCGGCGCCGCGGACGGCCCGGTTACGACCTCGCGTCCGTGCTGGCGGTGGCCGTCGAGCTATTCAACGAGCGCGGCTACGACGGCACGAGCATGCGCGACCTGGCGGCCCGGCTCGGCATTGCCAAGTCGGCCATCTATCACCACGTCACGGGCAAGGAGGAACTGCTCAGCCTGGCCCTGGACCGGGCCCTGGGCGGCCTGGCGGCGGTGACCCACCGGGCCCGCGCGCTCCCCGCCCCGGCCATCGAGCGCCTGGAGTATCTCGTCCGGGGCAGCGTCGAGGTGCTCGAAGCCGAGTCGCCCTACGTCACCTTGCTGCTCCGGGTGCGCGGCAACACCGACGTCGAGCGGGCCGCGCTGGACAAGCGGCGGGCCTTCGACCGGTTCGTAGCCGACCTGGTGGCCGAGGCCGTGCGGGACGGTGACATCCGGCCCGACGCCGACGCGATGATCACCGCCCGGCTGCTGTTCGGCCTGGTCAACTCCATCGTGGAGTGGTACAGGCCATCCCGCCGCGCAGGGGCGGCCTCGCTCGCCGACCCGGTGTGCGCGATGGCCTTCGACGGCCTGCGCGCCAGGCGCCCCCGGCCCCGCGGTCAGTAGCGGATCGCGATCTCGCGGCCCTGGGCGTCTCGCTGCGGGCGGCCGGGGACGACGACGGCCTGCCCGGTGGCGATGCGCCAGGCGCTCCAGGCCACCGCGGCTGCGTCCAGCGTGTCCGTGACCGGGGCCCGCGCGGTCAGGGGCACCACGATGCCGGCCCGGCGCAGCAGTTCGCGGCGCAGGGCCCGGCCGGCCGCGGTGTGCTTGCTGTGCGCCAGCGGCGCGCCCGCCATCGCGCCGAAGGCCAGCTCCGGGTGCACCTCATACAGCGGGTGCCCGCAGGTCCCGCGGTACCGGTCAGCCTCGAGCAGTTTCGCCCGCAGCCCCCAGGCCTGGATGCTGAAGCCCTGGCCGGTCAGTTCGCGGCAGCGCTGGCTGGCCGCCGGGTAGCTGGCCTGCGCCCAGACCTCCCGGGGCGGGATCGCGAACACCGAGCTGCGCCTGGGCCCGAGCAGCCCGCGCGCCGCGCGGTCCGCCTCGCGCCAGCCCGACTCGAGCAGGCCCAGCGGCATGTCGATTCCGACCAGGCCGGTCTCGTCCGGCCCGGCTTCCCCGTCGCCCCCCGCGCCGAGCAGCCCGGCCAGGGTCTCGTGCCCGCGCACCGCGGCCACCCGGATCCGGCCGGCCAGGCCCGCCGCTGGCCCGGGTACCTCTAGGCGCACCGCGACCCAGCCACGCCGGCAGGCATCGACTCCGGTGACGCGCATACCGTCACCGTGACACATCCCGCACGATCCCGGCACTTTCCTGGTGTTATCCGGCGAGGCTCCCGTAAGACGGCCCGCTGAGCCGCTAGGGTTTCCTGGTGGCCGAGGGTGCTTCCGGCGTCATTGGTAACCGGGCGGCGTATGCCGAGGGGATCGCGTCCGCCCCGGCCGTCCTGCGCGCCTCGGCCTTCCCCCGCGGCCCGGTTACTGTCCGCCGCACCGGGCCGGACGCGCTGTCGAACCTGGTTGCCGTCCTTGAGCTGGCCGCCGACGGGCAGCTGCGCTGCAGCGCGGCTACCAGGCGCCCGCTGACCTCGACGGTCAGGCTGGTCGAGGATGCCCTGGTCGCCGGGGACTACTACGACGGCACGGGCCGCCACGACAGCACGGGCCGCCACGACAGCACGGGCCGCGGCGGTCACGGTGATGGCGGGGAGCCCATCGCCGCGTTCGCCTGGCCGATGCTGCTGCAGGCCGGCGGCCTGGCCCGGCTGGCCGGGACCAGGCTCGAGCTGACCCCGCGCGGCGAGGCGGCGCTGGCCCAGCCGTCCTACCAGGCCCTCGGCGCGCTGTGGGACCGGTGGCTGAGGAGCGTGTCACAGGACGAGCTCGGCCGGATCGAGGCGATCAGGGGCCAGCGCAAAGCCGCCACCCTGACCGCCGCCGCCAGGCGCCGCACCGCCGTCGCCGACGGGCTCGCCGCGCTCGTGCCCGGCGCGTGGGTCGAGGTCGACGCCGTGTTCGCGGTCCTGCGGGCGCAGCCCGCCCCGCTGGCGGTGGCGAGGAGCCCGCTGGCCCGCTGGCGGCTGTACCTCGGGGACCCGCGCCACGGATCGCTCGGCCCGGTCGGCTGGAAGGCGTGGAACGTCCTCGAGGGCCGGTATGCGCTGTGCGTGCTCTTCGAGTACGCGTCCACCCTCGGCGTGGTTGACGTCGCCTACACCAGTGCGCGCGGTGCTCGTGACGACTACAGGGAACTGTGGGGCGCGGACGCCCGCGAAAGCCTGTCCCGCTATGACGGCCTGGCCGCCGTACAGGTCAACGAGCTAGGCGCCGCGATCCTGCACGATCCCGGCGCCCTGGCTGCCCTCGGCCTGCCAGGCCCCAGGCGGGGCACGGGCCGCCTCATCAGGCCACGCTGAGGCGCGTGCCCGGGACTCGAGGGATTCACGTGGAGGCATTATGAGACGGACAGGGCTGGCCCTGGCGGTCTGCCCGGCGTCGCGCCCGCCCACGACAACGGCTGGAACAGCGTGTACACCTCCCCGTGCAGCGGGGTCGTCAGGATCACCGGCATCCCGGCGGCCGTGGACCGCGCGGACTTCAACGGGTTCTGGGACTACGTCGCCGCGCATTCGAAGTTCAAGCCGGGCGTCTACTCCGCTCCGCAGGTCTGGAACTCGGTCTTCGGCGGCAACAGCGCCAGCCCGGGCAGCCCCGGCTACATCGCGCACACCGACGAGTGGACCTACTGGCCAGAGACGGCGAGCTTGTCCAGCGCCCCGTTCGGCTGGTGCCTGAAGTCCGGCGGGTGCGCGCAGTTCTTCGGCGGCGCCAGCAGCGCCAGCGGCAACGCGCTCATGTGGCAGTGGTCCGGCGGCGGCGGGATCCGCAACCCATTCGGCGACTTCGACCAGATCGACGGCGCCCGCCAGAGCTGAGACGTCAGCCGGCGATCAGCGGTTCGAGCAGGATGTCCGGGTGCTCGCGCCGGACCTGGGCGAGCCGCCACTTGTCGCTGAGCACTGCGAGCAGCGCGCCGTCGTGGCGACGGGTCAGCACCTCCACCGCGCGCTGGCCGGCCAGCGCGCGGGCGCCGTCCGCGTCGGTGCGCCGGGCCATCGAGTAGTCCAGGTGATCGAGCTCGGCCCGGGCGCCGAACTCGTGCTGCAGCCGGTGCAGCACCACGTCGAACTGCAGCGGCCCGACGGCGGCCAGCACCGGGGCCTGGTCGCCGCGCAGGTCGGAGGAAAGAACCTGGACGACGCCCTCGGTGTCGAGCTGCTCGATGCCGCGCCGGAACTGCTTCTGCTTGCCTGCCTCCTTGCCGCGCACCACGGCGAAGTGCTCAGGCGCGAAGCTCGGGATGGGCGGGAACTCGACGGGGACCTCGTCGTACAGCGTGTCGCCCGGGCGCAGCGCGGTGGCGTTGACCAGGCCGATCACGTCGCCGGGGTAGGCCTCCTCCACGGTCTCCCGGTCCTGGCCGAACATCGACTGCGCGTACTTGGTCGCGAACGGGCGCCCGGTCGCGGCGTGGGTCAGCACCATGCCGCGCTCGAACCGCCCCGAGCACACCCGGACGAACGCCATCCGGTCCCGGTGCGCCGGATCCATGTTGGCCTGCACCTTGAACACCAGGCCGGAGAACGGGGCGTCAACGGGCCGGGGTGAACCCTTGATGTCGTCGCGCGCGGACGGCGGGGGGGCGAACGAGGTCACCGCGTCGAGCAGGCGGCGGACCCCGAAGTTGGGCAGCGCCGCGCCGAACAGCACCGGGCTGGTCACGCCGGCCAGGAACGTCTCCATGTCGACCGCGGCGCCGTATACCTCGTCGAGCAGCGCTAGTTCCTCCCGCGCTGCGGCGTAGGCGGCACCGTCCCGGGCCGCCGCGGCGGAGGCGTCCAGGGGCGTCTCCAGCGCGCGCCCCGCTCCGCCCGGAGTCCGCTCGTAGGTGACGTACTCCCCGGTGGCCCGCTCGATCAGGCCGCGGAAATCCCCGGCCACCCCGACCGGCCAGTTCACCGGGGCCGGGTGCAGGCCGATGCGCTGCTCGATCTCGTCGAGCAGTTCCAGCGGCTCCCGGCCGGGCCGGTCCCACTTGTTCACGAACGTGATCACCGGCACGCCCCGGCTACGGCACACGTCGAACAGCTTCAGCGTCTGCGGCTCCAGGCCCTTGGCCGAGTCCAGCAGCATGATCGCGCAGTCCACGGCGGAAAGTACCCGGTAGGTATCCTCGGAGAAGTCGGCGTGACCGGGGGTGTCCAGCAGGTTGAGTACCGTGTCGTGGTAGTCGAAGCGCAGCGCCGCCGAGGTGATCGAGATGCCCCGGGCGCGCTCCATCGCCATCCAGTCAGAGGTTACGCCGCGCCGCCCGGCCTTGCCGTGCACCGCGCCCGCCTGGGTGATTGCCGACGCGTGCAGGGCCAGCGCCTCGGTCAGGGTCGACTTGCCCGCGTCCGGGTGGCTGATCACCGCGAACGCCCGGCGCTTGGCCGACTCGGCCAGCACTCTGTCGGCCAGCACTCTGGATGCCGGTACCCGGGAGGCTTGCCCCCGGGCAGAGAACGCTTTCGTGTCGGCGGCCCGCGGAGGTGCCCCCGTTTCCGCCATAGTCACTCACGTTAGGATACTGGGTCCGTGGACCGCGTCCTCACCATCCCGAACGGGATCAGCGCCGCCCGGCTGGCCGGGGTACCGGTGTTCCTGTGGCTGGTGCTCGGTCCGCGGACCGCGACCGCCGACTACTGGGCGGTGGGGCTGCTCATCGCGGCAGGCCTGTCCGACTGGCTGGACGGCAAGATCGCCCGTGCGCTGAACCAGACCAGCAGGCTCGGCCAGCTGCTCGATCCGGCCGCTGACCGGCTGTACATCGCGGCCACCATCGTCGCGCTGGCCGTGCGGGCCATCATCCCGTGGTGGCTGGTCATCGTCCTGGCGCTGCGGGAGATCACCGTTGGCGGGGCGCTCGCGACGCTGCGCCGGCGGGCCGGGTTCGGCACCCTGCAAGTCAGCTTCGTCGGCAAGGCCGCCACGGCTTGCCTTCTTTATGCTTTCCCCTTGCTCTTTCTTGGGGATCACCCCGGCTGGGGCGGGACGCTGGCCCGGGTACTAGGCTGGGCGTTCGCGACCTGGGGAACTGTCCTGTACTGGTGGGCCGCGATGCTGTACCTCGTCCAGGTTAAGAGCCTGATAGGTAACACTGCGAGTTCGTTAAGCGACATAGCGCGTCCTTGATTCCGCCCGTGACGGGGTGCACATAATGGCGGAAACCGGAAGGAGCCGCGAAGCCATTGAAGGCCGTCGTCATGGCAGGGGGCGAGGGGACACGCCTGCGGCCCATGACCGCGAACCAGCCCAAGCCGCTGCTTCCCGTGGTCAACCGCCCGATCATGGAGCATGTGCTGCGGCTGCTCAGGCGGCACGGCTTCGACGAGACCGTGGTGACCGTCCAGTTCCTCGCCGCCCTCGTCCGGAATTACTTCGGCGACGGCGAGGAGTTCGGGATGAGCCTGCAGTACGCCACCGAGGAGATGCCGCTGGGCACCGCGGGCAGCGTGCGGAACGCGGAGGACGCGCTGCGGGACGAGCCGTTCCTGGTCATCTCGGGCGACGCGCTCACCGACATGGACCTGACCGAGCTGGTCCGCTTCCACAAGGAAAAGGGCGCCCTGGTCACGGTGGCCCTGGCCAAGGTGCCGAACCCGCTTGAGTTCGGCATCGTGATCACCCAGGAGGACGGCCAGATCCAGCGGTTCCTGGAGAAGCCGACCTGGGGCCAGGTGTTCTCGGACACGGTGAACACCGGGCTGTACGTGATGGAACCCGAGGTGCTCGCGGAGGTCCCGCCGGGCGAGGTAGTGGACTGGTCCGGTGATATCTTCCCGAAGCTGCTCAAGCGCGGCGCCCCGCTGTACGGCTATATCTCGGACAGCTACTGGGAGGACGTCGGCACCCACGAGAGCTACCTGAAGGCCCAGGCCGACGTGCTGGCCGGCCGGGTGCAGACCGACATCGCCGGCTTCGAGGTCTCGCCGGGCGTCTGGGTCGCCCCCGGCGCCGAGGTCGACGCGGACGCGGTGCTCACCGGGCCGCTGTGCATCGGCGACTACGCCAAGATCGAGGCCGGCGCGCACCTGCGCGAGTACACCGTGATCGGCAGCAACGTGGTGGTCAAGGAGGGCGCGTTCCTGCACCGCGCCGTGGTGCACAACAACGTCTACGTGGGCCAGGGCGTCACCCTGCGCGGCTGCGTGATCGGCAAGAACACGGACGTGATGCGGCTGGCCAGGATCGAGGAGGCGGCCGTCGTCGGGGACGAGTGCGTGATCGAGCCCGAGGCCTACCTGTCCGCGGGGGTGAAGGTCTACCCGTTCAAGACCATCGAGGCCGGCGCCGTGGTCAACACCAGCGTGATCTGGGAGTCCAGGGGCCAGCGCACCCTGTTCGGCCCGCGCGGGGTGTCCGGCCTGATCAACGTCGAGGTCACCCCCGAGCTGGCGGTCCGCCTGGCCAGCGCCTATGCCACCACGCTGCGCAAGGGCTCCACCGTCACCACCTCGCGGGACGCGTCCCGGGCCGCCCGCACGCTCAAGCGGGTGGTGCAGGGCGCGCTCAACGCCAGCGCGATCAACGTGGTGGACCTCGAGGCCCAGCCGCTCCCGGTGGCCAGGTTCGAGACCGCCAGGGACCACTACAGCGGCGGCATCGCGCTGCGTACCACGCCCGGCGACCCGCAGTCGGTCGACATCATCTTCCTGGACGAGCGCGGCGCCGAGCTGTCCCAGGCCGACCAGCGCAAGCTGCAGCGGGTGTTCTCCCGGCAGGAGTTCCGGCGGGCCTTCCCCGGCGAGATCGCCGAGCTCACCTACCCGCCCCGGGTGGTCGAGTCATACACCCGCGAGCTGCTCAGGTGCGTCGACATGACCGGCGTCCGCGAGGCCAACCTCAAGGTGGTGGCGGACTGCGCGGGCGGCACGGCGTCGCTGGTGCTGCCCAGCCTGCTCGGCACGATCGGGGTGGAGGTGCTCACCCTGAACAACCGTCTGGATGAGGTGTCGCCGACCGAGACCACCGCCCAGCAGCGGGCGGGCATGCAGCGGCTGGCCGACGTGGTGTCCTCGTCCCGGGCCGCGTTCGGCGTCAGGTTCGATCCGGTGGGCGAGCGGATCCAGCTCGTGGACGAGAAGGGCGAACTGGTCAGCGAGGACCGGGCGCTGCTGTCCGTGCTCGACCTGGTCGCGGCCGAACGCAAGCGGGGACGCGTCGCGCTGCCGGTGACCACCACCCGGGTGGCCGAGCAGGTGTGCCGGTTCCACGGCGTCCAGGTGGAATGGACGCCGACCTCGATGCACGCGCTGACGCTGGCCTCAGCCCAGGACGACGTCATCTTCGCAGCCGACGGCCACGGCGGCTTCGTGGTGCCCGAGTGCGCCCGGACCATCGACGGCATCGCGGCCTTCGTCCGGCTGCTCGGCCTCGTGGCCCGGACCCGGCTGACGCTGAGCCAGATCGACGCCAGGATCCCGGTCGCGCATCTGCTCCGCCGGTCCATCCCGACGCCGTGGGCGGCCAAGGGCGGCGTCATGCGCACGGTCATGGAGGCGGCCGCGGACAACGAGATCGACACCACCGACGGCGTGCGCGTGGTCGAGCGGGACCGCGGCTGGGTGCTGGTGCTGCCCGATCCCGCGGACGCCGTCACGCACCTGTGGGCGGAGGGAAACGACGCCGATACCGCGCAGCTGCTGCTGGACGAGTGGGCGCTGGTGGTGGAACAGGCGGGACGCTAGGGCGGCCGGGCGGGAAGGCACAGGCCCGTGGCCGGCGGTTACCTCTGGTGGTTACCTTGAGTGTCCCGGATACTGCGGTTAGATACCCGGATATTCACTCTGTGGCCAGGTAAGCTATGTCCTTCACGCGATGATGCGAAAGACGCCAACCACGCGGAATTCGCGGATGTGAGAGAATCGCGCATTGCGATTCGCCCGGCGGCCACCGCCCGCCGGGACGGGCCCCCCGGGGCCGGTACGGCAGGAGTGCATGGCGCGGGTGCACGGCGGAGGTGATACGGCGGTGTGGCGGAGGCGTCGCGGCGAAAATAACCGGCGCAGACGGCGCGGGCTGTTCGCGTGGCGCGTGGACCGCCCCGCCTCCTCTCGCGTACCTTGGGCTGGATCGCTCGAAGACGATGAGTACAACCAGGGGAGGCCGAGCGGAGCCATGCCACGTGTCTACTGCGCCCGGTGCGGCCGGCCGAATCCCGACGGGGCCAGGTTCTGCTCGTACTGCGGGAACCAGCTGACCGCGCCGGTACCGCCCCGATCCGTGATGCCAGCCGGATCAGGATTCCCGGCCGGCCCGCCGGGGGCTGGCGGCTATCCCGGGGCCGGATCCCCGGAACGCCCGGGCGAGAGCACCTCGACGATCTCGCTGGGCCGGACCGACGACGACCTCGGCGACGACCTGTATCCCGACTCGGAGTCGTTCGGCGCGCTGCCGCCGGGAAGCGCCCTGCTCCTGGTCATGCGCGGCCCCAACGCGGGCAGCCGGTTCCGGCTGGACGGCGAGCTGACCACCGCGGGCCGCCATCCGGACAGCCACATCTTCCTTGACGACGTGACCGTGTCCCGGCGGCACGCCGAGTTCTACCGGCACGGCGCCAGGTTCACCGTCCGCGACGTGGGCAGCCTCAACGGCACCTACGTGAACCGGGAGCGGATCGAGGAGGCCGAGCTGACCGGCGGGGACGAGGTGCAGATCGGCAAGTTCCGGCTGCTGTTCCTGACCAGCCAGGACCTCGGCCCGGCGCCGTCCGCCGACCGCCGCGGCAGGGGCGCCCAGGACTACGCATGAGTCCGGGCATCAGCGAGCAGCCCGCCCGCGGCCAGTTCGGCATCGGCGAGGTACTTGCCCAGCTCCGCCCGGAGTTTCCCGACATCAGCACGTCCAAGATCCGTTTCCTGGAAGCCGAGGGACTGATCGAGCCGGCCAGGTCCCGCTCGGGATACCGGCGGTTCTCCGCGGCCGACATCGAGCGGCTGCGGTACATCCTTACCATGCAGCGGGACTCCTACCTGCCGCTGCGCGTCATCAGGGAACGGCTGGCCACGATGGGGGATGGGGAGGCAGGCGGGGCCGGGGCAGCGAATGGGCACCCGGAGGGCCGCCCGGCCGACGACATGACCCGCCGCCAGCTGCTCGACGCGGCCGAGATCAGCGAGACGGAGCTGACCGAACTCGAGGACTACGGCCTGATCCGCCGGGTGGGCCGGCACTACGGCAGGGACGCGCTGGCGGTGGCCCGGGCGGTGGCCGCGCTGCGCCAGTACGGCGTGCAGGCCAGGCACCTGCGCGCGGTCAAGGCGGCCGCCGACCGGGAAGCCAACCTGGTCGAGCAGGTGGTGGCGCCCCAGTTGCGGCAGCGCGGTGCGGGCGCGCGCGACGCGGCGGCCAGGACGGCGTGGCAGATTGCCGACCTGACCTTGCGGCTGCATGCGACGCTGGTTGAGGCGGCGCTCGCCGAAGCCGGGCTGGCCTCGGCGCCCCTGCACGCCCGCATTTTCGAGCTGGAGGCCCCGGAGACCACGGGAAACCTGGGTCCGGCCGTACCCTTGCCGGCCCAGGGTGCCCAGCGTGGTCCGGACGCGGGCGGACCCGCGGCCGGGGGGCTGCGGTCGGCCTCCGGACGATTACGGGTGTACCTTGGCAAAGGGAGTGGTGGCCAAACAGAGGTTCCCCAGGCACGTGAGGACGGAGCTGTAGTGCGGCAGATGGAGGTCATCGGCGTCCGGGTCGAGATGCCATCAAACAGCCCCATCGTCTTGCTGAAGGAGGCGCAGGGCGACAGGTACCTGCCGATCTGGATCGGGGCGGTCGAGGCAACGGCGATCGCCTTCGCCCAGCAGGGCATGGTTTCCCTTCGGCCGCTCACGCACGATCTTTTCCGTGACGTGCTCGAGGTACTGAACGTCCAGCTGCGCACCGTGAACATCACCGCGCTGCGGGACGGGATCTTCTACGCGGACCTGGTCTTCTCCAACGGCGCTGAGGTGAGCGCGCGGCCGTCCGACTCGATCGCGCTGGCGCTGCGCACCGGAGCGCAGATCTTCGCCAGCGACGAGATCCTGGACGAGGCGGGCGTGGCCATCCCGGACGAGCAGGAAAACGAAGACGAAGTCGAGAAATTCCGGGAGTTCCTCGACACCATCTCGCCCGAGGACTTCGGCCGGGCGACCTGACCGGCTGCGGGCCGGTATAGCGCAAAGCCGCCGGAATGTCACGACGCGCCGTGGGTGGTCGTTGACGTCGCTGCCTGGGCCGGCTTACGGTGCGAGTACCGTGGGTAGTCAGCTCCCGTGGAGGTGGGCGTGGCGGTAACCAGGGGTGACGACGGAGACATGGGTCAGGACAGCATGCCCTCCGCCGCGGCCAGCTCGCAGGGCACCCTGTTCGACGACAGCGAGGTCCCGGGTCTGCCCGGCGGCCCGGGACAGCCCGTTGTCCCGGACCAGCCCAGCGTGGCTCTGTCCGCGGGGGACGGCGCGGAGATCGGATACCGCGGGCCGACCGCCTGCGCTGCCGCCGGCATCACCTATCGCCAGCTCGATTACTGGGCCCGCACCGCGCTGGTCGAGCCGAGCGTGCGCGCTGCCCACGGGTCCGGTTCGCAGCGGCTGTACAGCTTCCGCGACATTCTCGTGCTGAAGGTGGTCAAGCGGCTGCTCGACACCGGGATCTCGCTGCAGCAGATCCGGGCCGCGGTGCGGCACCTGCGTGACCGCGGCAGCGCGGACCTGGCTCAGGTGACGCTGATGAGCGACGGGGTCAGCGTCTATGAGTGCACCTCCGCCGACGAGGTGGTCGACCTGCTGCAGGGCGGTCAGGGCGTGTTCGGCATCGCGCTGGGCCGGGTCTGGCGCGAGGTCGAGGGTGACCTGGCCGTACTGCCCGCCGTCCGGGCCGAGGACGGACTGGTCGCGGTGCCTCCGGGCGGACCAGGGTTTCAGGACGACCTGGCCAAGCGGCGCCTGCGCCGCACCAGCTGACCGGTTAACGGCGCGTCCCACCATCTGGTCTTCGCTCGGGTAGGATCGGCAGTGCTGACGACACCGGCCGGGAGAGTCTCCGCGTGAACCGCGGGCGCCGAAGGGGCAACATCCCCGGAACCTCTCAGGCACACGAACCGGGCGGGACAGGCATCTCTGGAGCGGGCAGCGCTGCGTGCCACGGGGGCGACCCCTGACAGCCGCACGGCGCCGTGACAGACGGGGAGCCAGCGACCGTGCGTTCCGGGGAGGGCTCCATGACAGATTTCGCCGCTCGCCACATCGGCCCGACGCCCGCCGAACAGCGGCACATGCTCGGCAGCCTGGGGTACTCCTCGCTCGACGAGCTCACCGCTGCGGCCCTGCCCGAGGGGACGCCACCCCCCGCCGGCCTCCAGCGCCTGCCCGATCCGCTGACCGAGACCCAGGCGCTGGCCGAGCTGCGCCGGATGGCCGGCCGGAATCAGGTGCTGACCTCGATGATCGGCCTGGGCTACTACGACACGATCACCCCGGCCGTCATCCGCCGCAACGTCCTGGAGAACCCGGCCTGGTACACCGCGTACACCCCGTACCAGCCGGAGATCTCGCAGGGCCGGCTCGAGGCGCTGCTGAACTTCCAGACCATGGTGGCCGACCTGACCGCGCTGCCGTGGGCCGGCGCGTCACTGCTCGACGAGGCGACCGCGGCGGCCGAGGCGATGATGCTGGCCCGGCGGGCCACCAATACCGGTGGCGGGGCGTCGTCCCCCCGGGGGCAGCAGAGGCACGTGTTCCTGGCCGATGCCGACTGCCTGCCGCAGACGCTGGCCGTGCTCCGCACCCGGGCCGAGCCGCTCGGCATCCACCTGGTCGTCGAGCCGGTGACCGTCGAGGCCATCGCCAGGCAGGGCGACCTGTTCGGTGTACTGCTGCAGTTCCCCGGCGCCTCCGGTGCCATCCGCGACCCCGGGCCGCTGATCGAGGCGGCGCACGCTCAGGGGGCGCTGGCCGCGGTAGCCGCCGACCTGCTCGCGCTGACCCTGCTCCGGCCGCCTGGCGAGGCAGGCGCGGACGTGGCGGTGGGCTCCACCCAGCGGTTCGGCGTGCCGCTGTGGTTCGGCGGGCCGCACGCGGGCTATATCGCGGTCAGCGACGCGCTGAAGCGCCAGCTGCCCGGCCGGCTGGTGGGGGTTTCGGTGGACGCCGACGGCCAGCCCGCCTACCGGCTCGCCCTGCAGGCTCGTGAGCAGCACATCCGGCGCGAGAAGGCGACCAGCAACATCTGCACGGCCCAGGTCCTGCTGGCGGTTACCGCGGCCATGTACGCCGCGTACCACGGCCCGGACGGGCTGGCCGCCATCGCCCGGGGTGCGCACCGTAGCGCCGCGGTCCTGGCCGCTACCCTGCGCGATTTCGGGCACCGAACGAGCCGGGGCGATTTCTTCGACACGATCCGGATTGCCTTCGCGGGCGGTCGCGAGGAGGCGGCTGCCGCCGCCGAGCGTGCGCGCGCCGCCGGGTACAACCTCTACCTCGCGCCGGACGGCGCGCTGCAGGTCAGCTGCGACGAGACCACCACCGACGAGCGACTGCGCGAGCTCGCGGCCGCCATCTGCTGGGTGGAACGGCCCGCTGACGTGCAGCTATCGGATGGTTCACCCGACACGCTGCCCGGATCGCTGCGCCGCACCTCGGAGTTCCTCACCCACCCGGTGTTCCGCGAGCACCGCAGCGAGACCTCGATGCTGCGCTACCTGCGGCGGCTGGCGGACTTCGACATCGCCCTCGACCGGTCGATGATCCCGCTCGGCTCGTGCACGATGAAGCTGAACGCGGCGGCCGAGATGGAGCCGGTCAGCTGGCCGGAGTTCGCCGGGATGCACCCGTTCGCGCCGGCCGCGCAGGCCGGCGGCTACCTCGAGCTGATCGAGTCGCTCGAGGTCCGGCTGGCCAGGATCACCGGCTACGACGCGGTCTCGGTGCAGCCGAACGCCGGCTCTCAGGGCGAGCTGGCCGGCCTGCTCGCCATCCGCGGGTACCACGCCTCGCGCGGCGAGGATGGCCGGGACGTCTGCCTGATCCCGGAGTCGGCGCACGGCACCAACGCGGCCAGCGCGGTGCTGGCCGGGCTGCGTGTCGCGGTGGTCAAGTGCGACGCCGGGGGCGTCGTCGACCTGGGCGACCTGCAGGCCAAGCTGGCGGCGCACGAGGGGCACATCGCGGCGATCATGATCACCTACCCCTCCACCGCCGGCGTCTACGAGCAGAACGTCGGCGACATCTGCGCGGCTGTGCACGCGGCGGGCGGCCAGGTCTACATCGACGGCGCGAACCTCAACGCGCTGGTCGGCGTGGCCACCCTGCCATCGTTCGGCGCCGACGTGTCGCACCTGAACCTGCACAAGACGTTCTGCATCCCGCACGGCGGCGGCGGTCCGGGCGTCGGCCCGGTCGCGGTCCGCGCGCACCTGGCGGACTTCCTGCCCGGTCGCGGCGGCGCGGGCCCGGTGGCGGCCGCGCCCTACGGGTCGGCCGGCATCCTGCCCATCTCCTGGGCCTACGTCGCGATGATGGGCGCGGCCGGGCTCCGGCTGGCCACCCAGGTGGCGGTGCTGTCGGCCAACTACGTGGCCCGGCGGCTGGCCCCGCACTACCCGGTGCTGTACACCGGGCGGAACGGGCTGGTCGCCCACGAGTGCGTCATCGACCTGCGGCCGCTGGCCCAGCAGACCGGCATCACCGTGGAGGACGTGGCCAAGCGGCTGATCGACTACGGCTTCCACGCGCCGACGATGTCGTTCCCGGTCGCGGGGACGTTCATGATCGAGCCCACCGAGAGCGAGAGCCTGGCCGAGCTTGACCGCTTCTGCGCCGCGATGATCGCGATCCGGACGGAGATCGCCCAGGTGGCCTCCGGCGAGTACGACGCTCACGACAATCCGCTGAAGAACGCCCCGCACACCGCCCAGATGCTCATCGCGGGGGAGTGGAAGCACCCGTACGACGCCGAGGAGGCGGCCTACCCGGCCGGCCTGGACCGCCGGGCCAAGTACTGGCCGCCGGTGCGGCGCATCGACCAGGCCTACGGCGACAGGAACCTGGTCTGCGCGTGCCCGCCGCCGGGGGCCTTCGTGAGCTGAGCCGGAGGCGTTCGCTCACTGACCGGGGACGTGCGCGCGCCCGCCCCTGCTGCAAGCTCTATCTTCCCGCTCGCTCTGTTTTCCCGCTCGCCTCCGGGGCGCCTTTGAGGCACCTCCTTCCCTCGTCGCTCCTTCGTCGCTCCTCAGTCCAGTCGGTGCCGGCGCCCCTTTGGCTCGCGGGGGGTCCAGGCGTTGCCGCGGCCCTTTGGCTCGCGGGACGGGTCACTGGCTGGCGATGGGGAAGGCGTCCAGTTCGGCGAGGTGCGGCGGCAGGCTCATGGCGACCACGCTCTCCTGCTCCTGGGGGTCGGTGCGGGCGACCACGGCTACCGTCATGACATCGCTGCGGTTCACCGGGAGATGCGGGATGCCCGGTGGTACGTACATGAAGTCGCCGGCGTGGACCACGGTGCACTGCAGGAGTCCCTCGCCGTGCCAGACCTCGGTTTCGCCGCTGACCGTGTAGATGGCGGACTCATGCCCGTCGTGGACGTGCGGGACGCCGCGGGTCCCGGGCGGGATCGTCACCAGGTGCAGGCACAGCGCCTGGGCTCCCGCGGACCGGTTGCTTACGCCGTTAGCCAGGCTCAGGCCCTGCTTACCGTCGTAGCTACCGCCGGAGCGGATGACGATGACGTCTCCTGGCCTGGCGACGGCCGTGGCGGGTGCGTGGAGCGCTCTCTCCCAAACGTCGCTTACTCTGAGCATTTGACCATATCCTATCCGTGATGTTCCCTATGACAGGTTATGGCTCTGTGTATTCAGATAGATACTCTCGGTAAGGACAGTGTGCTCTAACCTAGTAGTTAGTAAAACCTATCTAGGAAGTAAGTACCGGGCCCGGGTGCCAGGCCGCGGCCATCGCTGTTCCCGTCCTGACCGGCAGTTTCCTGGCCAGACCGGTCAGGCCGAGGCGTGCCGCAGCTCGTCGAGCACGCGCTGCCGTGCCTGGACGAGATCGATACCCAGGTCGCGGAGGGTATCCACGGTGAAGTCCCCGCGCGGGTTGCGCTCAGCCGCGCTGAGCAGGCCGAGCAGCAGGTGCTCGGTGCCGAGGTAACTGTGGTGCAGCGCCCGGGCCTCCTGCACGGCGAGCGCCAGCGACTGCTTCGCCTCCCGGGTCAGCGTCATCCGCCCGGTCCAGTTGAGCGGACCCTGGGGCGTCAGCGGCACCCGCTCCAGCGCGCCCGGCCCGAAGCTCTCTTCGACCTTGCGCTTGATCTCATCCAGGTCGACGCCGATCGCGGCCAGCGCCTCGGCGTCGCCGCTGCTCCTTTCGCCCTCGAGCGGGTTGCCCAGCGGCGCGGCCCGGTCCAGCCAGCGCTCGATCGTGGCCGCGTCGACGCCCAGGCCGGCCAGCGCGCGGGCCGCGACCCCGTCTCCGGACGCCAGCGCGTGCAGCATGTACACCGGGCGGATCTGGTCGCCGCGCTCGGTGGCCTTGGCCTTGGCCCGGATCACGACCGTCCTGGCCTTGTCGGTGAATCGCTCGAACATCGTCGGTATCCCCTCGGGTCAGCGAACGCGGGCGGGACGGCTGCGGTCCGTCCGGCGGGCGTGTTTCTTGTGGACGGCCTGCCGGGACACGCCGAGGATCTCCGCGATCTCCTGCCACGACCAGCCGTGCTCGCGTGCGTTGTCCACCTGGAGTGCCTCGAGTTGCTCCAGCAGCCTGCGGAGGGCGGCGACGGCCCGGAGCCCGGTACGCGGGTCTGAGCTGTCGGCCGCGGCCGCCAGGGCGGGTGCGTTGTCCATGGCGTCAATCTACGTTGACAGACGCCTGGTGTCAACCCAAGTTGACACCAGGCGGCCTGGCCGATTACGAAGCGCTTACGAGAGCCGACTGAACCGTGCAGGATCGCGCTACGTCGTCGTTACTAGGGGAGAGATGAGGGCGGAATCCTGACCGTGCGTGGAGGTCGGCCGTGACACCAGAGCCTAGGCGGCGGGTCCCGGCCACCAGTCGCGCCGGCCTCGCGGGCGGCTCGCTGCCGGGAGATCCCGTCAGGATCCAGAACGGGACCATCCTGCTCGGCTGAGCCTACGATTCCAGCTAGGCGTCCTAACGGAGGTGCGGGTGACCAGCGTTGCCAGGCGATCTGGCCCGGCTCGCCATGCCGGTGCGGAGACGTACCCAGGGCCGCGGCAGGCGCCGCCCCCCCGTCCGGGTCCGTCCCGCCGTCCGCAGGCGAGACCGGTGCCCGTCCGGCCCGGGAACCGTCCCGCCCGGGTCGGCGCGCGCGGCATGCTGGCGATCATCATCGCCGGCGCGGTCGTGGTCATCGGACTGTGGTGGCACAGCACGCCCGGCGTTCACGGGCTCGGCGGCTGGCTGACCGGCGCGGGTGAGGTTCTCGGCCTGCTCTGCGGGTACGGCGTGGTGATCCTGGTCGCGCTGATGTCGCGGCTGCCGCCGCTCGAGCGGGGCCTGGGCGCCGACAAGCTGGCCCGCTGGCACGCCATGGGCGGGCGGTACATCGTCAGCCTGGTGGTCGCGCACGGCCTGCTCATCGTGTGGGGCTACGCGGCCACCGCGCATGCCACCGTGGTGAGCGAGACCGCGACGCTGCTCACTCAGTACCCGGACGTGCTGATGGCGACCGTGGCCGGGTTCCTGCTGCTCGGCATCGGCATCGTCTCGATGCGCGCCGCCCGGCGGCGGGTCCGCTACGAGACGTGGTACTTCCTGCACCTGTACACCTACCTGGCGATCGCCCTGGCGTTCAGCCACCAGCTCGCCGTCGGCGCGGCGTTCGTCAGCAACCTGGCCGCGCGGTTCTGGTGGTCAGCGATGTACCTGACGGTGCTCGTCCTGGTGCTGTGGTACCGCGTCGCGGTCCCGCTGCTCGCGTTCCGCAGGCACCGCTTCGAGGTCCTCGGGGTGAAGGCGGAGGCGCCCGGCATCATCTCGATCTACATCGGCGGCGCCCGGTTCGACGAGCTGGACGCCGAGCCCGGGCAGTTCTTCCGCTGGCGGTTCCTGACCAGGTCGCTGTGGTGGTCCTCGCACCCGTTCTCGCTGTCCGCCGCGCCGGGGTCCGACGTGCTGCGGATCACCGTGAAGAACCTGGGCGACCACAGCCAGGCGCTCGCCCGGCTGCAGCCGGGGACACGCGTCTTCGCCGAGGGGCCCTACGGCGCGTTCACCCCGGCCGATTCCGGCCGCGGGGTGCTGCTGCTGGCCGGCGGGGTCGGCATCACCCCGCTGCGGGCCATCTTCGCGACGCTGCCCGGCCACGTCACCTTGATCTACCGCGCCAGCAGCGAGCGGGACATCGTGTTCCGCGACGAGCTGGACGCGATCGCGGCCGCGCGCGGCGCGACCGTGCACTACCTGGTCGGCTCCCGGGCGGAGATCGGCGGCGACCCGCTGTCTCCCCGGGTGCTTCGGTCCCTGGTGCCCGGCCTGGACCAGCAGGACGCCTACGTCTGCGGGCCGGCCGGCATGACCGCCGCGGCGGTCCGCGCGCTGCGCGCGGCCGGTGTGCCCAGGCAGAGCATCCACGTCGAGTCATTCGAGTTCTGAGGAGAGGATCCGCGAAAATGCGCCGGGTGATCCTGGCCGTCACCGGCACCATCGCCGGTCTCGTGGCCTTGCTGTCGTTCAAGTCGCACGTCCCGTCCATCCCGGTGGCGGCGACGACCGGCGGGTCGGGCGCCAGTTCGCCCTCGTCGTCGCCTTCCTCCTCCTCCTCCTCGTCTTCGTCATCGGGCGGGCAGACCGAGGTCGTCCCCGGGGCGTTCCCCCAGGGATCGATAGCCAAGAACCTGCCGGCCGGCGAGACCGCCGTCGACGGGAAGGTCGCCAACACCGCCTACGGCCCGGTCCAGATCCAGCTGATCAAGCAGAACACCAAGATCGTCAAGGTCGCGGTCCTGGTGCAGCCGACCAACACTCTGCACGACGTCCAGATCGGCGAGTTCGCCTTCCCCAAGCTGATCAGCGAGACGCTGGCGGCGCAGAACGGCAAGATCGACGCGGTATCCGGCGCCACGTACACCAGCGCGGGCTACGTCCAGTCGCTGCAGAGCGCGCTGGACAAGCGCGGCTGAGCCCGGATGACGGACGGCCGGGCGGATACCGGTCCGGGCCGGCGCAGGCACGCCGAGCACGTGATGGGCACGGTCGTCTCCTTCGACGTGCCCGCCGGCGCGGGAGACCCGAGCGGTGACGGCTCGCTTGGCCAGGCGGTGCGCTGGCTGCACTGGGTGGACGCCATCTTCTCGCCGTACCGGGACGACAGCGACGTCAGCCGGTTCGCCCGCGGTTCGGTAGCGCTCGCGGACTGCGCCCCTGAACTCGGCCAGGTGCTCGAGGCGTGCGCGGCCATCAGCGTGCGCAGCGGCGGGTACTTCACCACCACGCCCGGCGGCACGTTCGATCCCTCCGGGTACGTGAAGGGATGGGCCATCGAGCGGGCCGCCGCGATCCTCACCGCGGCGGGTTCGGCCGAGCACAGCGTCAACGGCGGCGGCGATGTCCAGTGCGTCGGCGACCGGCTGTGGCGGGTGGGGATCGCCGACCCGCTGCACCCGGGCAGGCTGGCGCTGGTGGTGGCCGGCCGGGACTTCGCGGTGGCCACGTCCGGGGTCGCCGAGCGCGGGGCGCACATCATCGACCCGCACACCGGGCAGCCCTCGTCGGGCCTGGCCAGCATCACCGTGGTCGGGACGAGGCTGGCCGAGACAGACGCCTTTGCCACGGCCGCCTTCGCCATGGGACCCGCCGCCCGCGACTGGGTGGAGAGCCTGGCGGGATACGAGGCGTTCGCCATCACGGCGGCGGGCGCGACCTGGCAGACCAGCGGTTTCGGCGCCTACTCGGGCTGAGCCGGCCGACCCGGTCAGAGCAGGGTTGGCTGGCCCGCGTCGTAAACGAGCAGGCCGTCGTCACGCCGCCGCAGGCCGGGGGACAGGCGGTGCTCCTCCGTCCGCCCGTCGTGCAGGAGGTGCCGGACCCGCGCGCCGCGCGCCGCCACGGCGAAGTCCGCGAGCAGCCGGCGATGACAGCGCCACCACAGGCTCTCCGCGCACATCACCACCGTGGGATCGGTGCCCGCCTGGACGAGTACCTCCTCCGCCGCGGCCAGGAAACCGTCAGTCCGCATGTGCGCGGCGTAGCCCCGGAACATGTCCTCGCGCCAGGCGGTGTCCGGCGAGTCGGGGGCGGCCTTCCTGAGGCCGCCGAGCCGCTTGTCCCAGCGGTAGGAGATGCCGGCCTCGGGCAGCCAGCGTGCCAGCTCGGCGCGCGCCACGTGCGGGTGGCGGCGGCTGCCGGGAGCCGTCCTGACGTCGATGAGCACGGCCACGCCGGCGCCCCGGAGCAGTTCGGTCATCCGCTCGGCCGAGGCGGTCCCGTGCCCGAACGTCAGCAGCATGTCAGCCGGCCCTACGCTGACCCGCCGGGCCCGGCCCGGCCGGCCGCGATGAGGTGGCCGGTGTGCGGCCGCAGCGGCGCGGACCGGTGCGGCCTCGCGGGCCCGCTCGCGGTCGAGCTCATGCCGGCCAGCCTAAGGCAACGCGGCGGCCGGCCAGCCTGCTGGCGCGCCGGCGGGTGCGCGAGGCAGGCTGGCTGCCGTGACGTCTTATACGGAATTCTTCACCGGAACCGCGACCGTCGCCGGTGCCCTCGTCGGCCTGCTCTTCGTGGCGTTGTCCGTCTCGCCGGAGCGGCTCCGTGGTACCCACGCGTCGATCGAGCATCAGGCCATCGCCTCGACGGCGTTCACCGCGCTGGTCGACGCGCTGTTCGTGTCACTGATCGGGCTGGAACCCGGCGGCGGCCTGAACTACGGCGCGGTGATCCTGGGAACGCTGGGGCTGACCAGCAGCTGCGGCCTCGCGGTCCGGCTCTGGCGGGCGCGGGCCGACGGGGATCTCAGCCGCCGCTGGCCCTACCTGCTCGGCTTCATCATTCTCGTCTATGCCGCCCAGATAACCAGCGGGATCGTGCTCCGGACGGAGAGCAGCCAGGCCAGCCAGAGCGTGACGTTCCTGTACATCATGTTCGGCACCGGCATTGCGCGGTCCTGGGAGCTGCTCGGGCTGCAGGGCGGCGGGCCGCTCGACCTGCTGGCCCGGCGGCTCGGTACGCGCCAGCCGCTGGCCGATGCCCCGCCCGCGCCGGATCCGGCTCCCGGCGGGGAGTGACCGGGCCGGTTCGCGCGCCCGGCTCATGCCGGGGTAGCATGCTCGTCGTGCATCGGTGTTTCCCCATCACCCCGCCGCCCCGCTCCTAGCGGGGCGTGAGTCCGCGCGCGCCGGCCCGGTGCCTCGAGCAGAGCCAGCCATCGAGCAGGCCTAGCCATCGAGCAGGGTCGGCCTTGCGCGCAGCCAGCCATCGAGCCTAGCTAGCATCGAGCCTAGCTAGCATCGAGCCTTGCTAGCTGAGCGCCGTGCGCTGAGCTGACGGGCCTTCTCAAGCCGGCGAGCACCGTGCTGTGCTGGCCGGCTGGGTGAGGTCGGTGCGCCCCGCTTCCGCGACCATTCCCTTCTCGTCGCAGGAGCGATTTTCTGATGCGTGCATTCACCACCGGGTCCGCGGCCGACCGCCGCCGGCCCGGTCCTGGCCTGCTTTGCCTGGTAATATCCGGCTTGCTTTGGGGGACTGGCGGCCTGACTGGCAGCCTGCTCGGCCGGGTGGGCGGCCTGTCCGCGATCGCCGTCGCTGCCTGCCGGCTCACCGCCGGCGGCGTGCTGATCGTCGCCTTTCTCACCGTGACCGGCAGGCGCTGGCCGGCAGGCCGGGCGGCCTGGGGCCGGATCACCGTGATCGGCCTGCTGGCCGCCTTCTACCAGAGCTGTTACTTCACGGCCGTGTCACTGACCTCCGTGCCCCTGGCCACCCTGGTCACGATCGGTGCCGCCCCGGTCATGGTGCTCGCCGCGGACCGGGTGAGCGGGCGGCGCCCCGGCCGGGGCGCGCTCGTCAGGACCGGCCTGGCCGTGACCGGCCTGGGCCTGCTCCTGGGGCTGCCGTCCGGGTTCCCCGAAACCGCGGTCCTGGCCAGCGCGGGCATGGCCGCGCTGGCCGCGGCGGGCTTTGCCGCGGTCACCCTGACCGGCTCCCGGCCGGTACCCGGACTCGACGACCTCACCGTGACCGGCTTCGGCTTCACCGGCGGCGGCCTGCTGCTGATGCCGCTGGCGCAACTGGCCGGGGGCGTCGGCTTCCGGCCTGGCCTGGCGGCCATCGGCCTGCTGGTCGCGCTGGGCACCGGGCCGACCGCCGTGGCCTACACGCTGTACTTCCGCGGCCTGCGGTCGGTTCCCGCGGGCACGGCCGCCGTGCTGGCCCTGCTCGAGCCGCTGGTCGGCTCGATCCTCGCGGCCTTGCTGCTCGGCGAGCGGCTGAGCGCGGCCGGGATCGCGGGCGCGGCCATTATCGGCACAGCCGTGATCCTCACGGTCCAGGCCAGCCCGGTCCACGCCAGCCCGGTGCAGGCCGGCCGCGGCCATCCGGAGGGTGTCCCGGCGCAGGCGGCGAGCCGCGCCGACCGCGGTAGCCCTCGGGGCATCCCGGGGTTCTAGGTGACGCGCACAAGAAACAGCGCAAGCTGCTCGTTCCGCCGTTCCACGGCCGTCGTCTCCGCGCCTACGAGGCTATCGTCGAGGCGGAGGCGGTCCGCGAGATGGCGACATGGCCTGAGGGGGCCGAGTTCGCCACGCTGGACTCGATGATGCGCATCACGCTCAACGCGATCCTGCGTGCGGTGTTCGGCGCGGACGGCGCCGAGCTGGCTGCGCTGCGGACGCTGCTCCCGGCCATGGTGAAACTTGGCTCACGGCTCGCCGTCCTGCCGATCCCGCGCACCGATCTCGGCCGGTGGAGCCCCTGGGGGCGAGGGCTCGCCTACCGCCGCGAGTACGACGCCATCGTCGGCCGGCTGATCGCGGCGGCCCGGCAGGATCCGCGGCTCGACGACCGCGACGACGTGCTCGCGCTGATGCTGCAGAGCAGGTACGACGACGGCGCAGGCATGAGCCGCGACGAGATCGCCGACCAGCTGCTGACCCTGCTGACGGCCGGACACGAAACCACGGCGACCACCCTGGCCTGGGCCGTCGAAAGGTTGCGGCGGCATCCGGCGGTCCTGCGCCGGCTCGCCGACGAGGCCGACGCCGGCGGATCGGACCTGCGCGAGGCGACGATCCTCGAGGTCCAGCGCGTGCGTCCGGTCATCGACAGGACGGCCCGCCAGGTACGCGCCCCGGGCATGCGGCTGGGCCGATGGACGCTGCCGGAAGGACAGGTCGTGCTGGTCAGCATCTACCTGATGCACAACGACGAGGCCCTGTTCCCCGGCGCACGCCGCTTCGACCCGGACCGGTTCGCAGGCAGCCGGCCGGACACCTACCAGTGGATCCCGTTCGGCGGTGGCGTACGGCGCTGCATCGGCGCTGCCTTCGCTCACATGGAGATGAACGTCGTCCTGCGCACGCTGCTCCGCGACTTCACGCTCGAGCCGACCAGTAAGCGCGGCGAGCGATGGCATTCGCGAGGCATCGCCTGGTGCCCCGCGAAGGGCGGCCGTGCCGTGGTACACCGCCGTCCCGCGCGGCGGCGATCACTCGATCACGATCACGCGCATGCCGCGGTGAGGAGTGCTGATGGCCAGGAATCGTAGGCTCATCAGGGGCCGGCCGGTGATGATCACCGGCGCCGCCTCGGGCATCGGCCGGAGCCTCGCCCGGCGATTGTCGCGATCGGGCTCGGCGGTGGCCATCGCCGATATCGACGAGGCAGGGCTGAAAGACACTGCGAAGTCGCTGCCGGGGCCGGTCCTGACGCGGGTGCTCGACGTACGGGACGCCGCGGACCAGCACCGGTTCGCGGCGGAGGTACGTGAGTGGCTGACCGCTCCGCTGGCCGCCGTGTTCAACAACGCGGGCGTCGCGGTCGCCTCGTCGGTCCTCGACGCCGACCCCGGCGATGACGAGTGGCTGCGGCAGATCAACTTCGACGGGGTGGTCAACGGCACCCGGGCCTTCCTGCCGATCCTCACCGAACAGGACGACGGCGTCATCGTCAACACCTCGAGCGTCTTCGGCCTGCTGGGCATGCCGTACCAGAGCGCCTACTGCGCGTCGAAGTTCGCGGTGCGCGGCTTTACCGACGCGCTGCGCCAGGAACTGCGCGGCACCGGCGTCTCCGCGGTGACCGTCCATCCGGGCGGCATCACCACCAGCATCGCCCGCAACGCCCGCATCAGGAAGGATCCGGAAGGCCGCGGCCGCACCCACGACCAGATGGCCGCCGATTTCGAGGCGGTCACCCTGACCACGCCGGACAAGGCGGCCGAGATCATCTGCCGCGGGGTCGAGCGGGGCAAGGCCCGCATCCTGGTCGGTCCCGACGCCTACGTCTTCGACGCCCTGGCCCGGGTCACGCCGGTGCACTACTTCGACGTCGTCGCGGGGCTGGAAAAACGGCTCCGCGCGCGGCAGGCGGCACGCCGGTGAGCGAGCACGTCGACGTCCTGATCGTCGGGGCGGGGCTGTCCGGGATCGGCGCCGCGCATCACCTCCAGGCCGCGTTCCCGGGCAAGACCTACGCCATCCTGGAGGCCCGCGACGCCATCGGCGGCACCTGGGACCTGTTCCGCTACCCGGGCGTGCGGTCGGACTCGGACATGTTCACCCTCGGCTACCGGTTCCGGCCGTGGACGCAGGCCGAGGCGGTCGCCGACGGCCCGTCGATCCTCGGCTACGTCCGCGACACCGCTACCGAGGCCGCGATCGACCGGCACATCCGCTTCCGCCACCGGGTCACCCGGGCCACCTGGTCCAGCGAGGCGGCGCGCTGGACCGTCCACGCCGTCCACGGTGCCGAGACCAAGACGCTGACCTGCAATTTCCTGCTGATGTGCAGCGGCTACTACCGGTACGACGAGGGCTACCTGCCGCCGTTCCCCGGCGTCGGCGACTTCCGCGGCCAGGTCGTGCACCCGCAGCACTGGCCGGCCGACCTGGACTACGCGGGCAAGCGGGTGGTCGTGATCGGCAGCGGCGCGACCGCGGTGACGCTCGTCCCGGCCATGGCGCAGACGGCGGGGCACGTGACGATGCTGCAGCGCTCGCCCAGCTACATCCTGACGATGCCGACCGAGGACGCCATCGCCACCCGGCTGCGCGCGCTGCTCGGCACGCGGCGCGGGTATGCCGTCACCCGCTGGAAGAACGTGCTGATCACCACGCTGATATACCGGCTCAGCCGCCGCCGGCCCGACATGATCCGCGGCTGGATCCGCAAGCTGGCGATCAAGCAGCTGCCGGCCGGATACGACGTCGACACGCACTTCAACCCGGCGTACAACCCGTGGGACCAGCGCCTGTGCCTGGTACCCGACGGTGACCTGTTCAAGGCCATCCGCGACGGGCGCGCGTCTGTGGTCACCGATCGCATCACCACCTTCACTGAGCGAGGTCTGCTGCTGGAGTCCGGCGCCGAACTGGCGGCCGACATCGTGGTGACCGCGACCGGCCTGCAGTTGCTCGCCTTCGGCGGCACCGAACTGGTCACCGATGACCGGCCGGTCCGGCTGCCCGAGACGATGGCCTATAAGGGCATGATGCTGAGCGGCGTCCCCAACTTCGCGTTCACTATCGGTTACACCAACGCGTCATGGACGCTGAAGGCGGACCTGGTGAGCGAGTTCGTCTGCCGGCTGCTCGGGTACATGAGCGCCCGCGGCTATGACACGTGCGTCCCCGTCAACGACGACCCGAACGTCACCGAGCAGCCCCTGCTCGACTTCTCGGCCGGCTACGTGCTCCGGTCCATCGATCAGTTCCCGCGGGCCGGCTCGCGGGCCCCGTGGCGGCTCGGCATGAGCTACGCCCACGATGTGGTCACCCTGCGGCACGGCAAGATCAACGACGGTTCGCTGCGCTTCTCGCGCCTCACCAGGGCACAAGCACCGCCGCGGGCGGCCGGGTCCAGGGTTGCGCCGGCCGGCCTGGGCCGCCGGACGGAGCGGGCCGGCTGACGTTCCCTCGGGTTCCATGCCTGTCAGCATATGCTGACGATCATTACCACGTTGCGTCCGGGGCCGCGGCGGATGGTCTGCGGGCCGCCGACCAGGTGAACGTCGGCGTCAGAGCCCCGCGACCGCAGTCGACGTCACCGCTCGGGCGGCAAGCGCCTGCTTTCAGGTGGCGTGCAGCCGCGGATCAAAGAGTCAGGGATGCTTGAGAGATCGCTCAGCCGGCCTGCAGGCCGGCTCCGTAGGTTTCGGCTTAGGTTCGGACAGGACACGATGGGGTGGCTGCGCAGCAGCAGGAAAGGGCTTGGACCGTGTTTGACAAGGTGATCATCACGTATCGCGGCGCCAAGTACGAGATCGGGCGGGGACGGGACTTCTACGGCGTCTGGACGACCGGAGCGCCGCGGACCCAGCCGCTCGACCGGTGGCCGGAGACTCCCGACGGCTGGTCGGCCGCGTGGACCCGGTTCGCGAGCATCGAGGCGCCAGGCACGATCGTCCCGGTGGGCCGGGGTACCCCTCCGGTTGGCTCCGGCGCACCGGAGGAGGCAGCCGCCCTGGGGGAGAACGAGAACCCCGGTCCGTTCGGCCCGGGTTTCGGTCCGTACCGGCCGGATGCGGGCCGGCCGGCCGGCCCGGTGCGCAGCGGAAAGGCGGCCGCGTTCACCGCGGCGGCGCTGCTCGGCGTGGGCGTCGTGCTGGGGGCGGCCGGGCTCTTCCCGGCGTACATCGGCGGTTCCAGCCTCGCCCAGCAGCCCGACCAGGTCATCCCGCACGCCATCTACCTGGCCGTCTGGGCGGCGAGCGCCGTGCTCATCCTCCTCGGCGGCACCCGGCTGCGGCTCGGCGCGCTGCTCAGCCTGGGGCTGAGCGTGGTCACATTCGGCCTGTTCTTCGCGGACGCCGGCACGGCCATCGCCGGGACCGGGAACGCCAGCGGCGCGGGGCTCGTGCTCGCCCTCATCGGCTGGCTTGCCTGTGCCGCGGGATCGGTCGTCGCGTTCGGTGTCCGCCCGGCCAGCGCTCCGGCCACCGCCGGCCAGCCAGGTCACATGGGTACGCTGGCGCGGTCGCGCGGATCCGCGCTCGGTCCCCTCGTGCTGCTGGTGCTGGCCGGCCTCGGCGTGGCTGCCGCGTTCGCCCCGGCGTGGGACAGTTTCACGCTGCGCACGGCCGCCGGGCAGGCGCAGTCGCTGACGGCGGGTAACGCGTTCTCCAACCCCGGACTGGTGATCGCCGGGGACGTGGCCGTGATGATCGCGCTCGCCGCGGTCGTCATCGTGGCCGCGCTGTGGCGCCCGGTCCGGCACGGGGCGATGCTGCTCGCCGGGGGCGTGATCCCCATGGCGGCCCAGGCCGTCTCGGCTCTCGTGCAGGCCAGCGAGACTGCCTCGCCTGCCCAGTTCGGGATCTCGCCCGCGCAAGCCTCGCAACTCGGGCTTACGATCAGTTCCGGTGTCACGCCGGCCTTCTGGATCTACTGCGGCTTCCTCATCGCGCTGCTGGTGTCGTGCGCATGGATGCTCTTCACGCCGCACCCGGCGCCGGGCGGGCCGGCCGGCCTTGACGCCGGCGAGATCACCGGCAAGGGTTACGTCAACCAGCTGTAGGTCCACCTCAACCGCGCGGCGCTGGTCGAATTGCTCTACACCCAGCCGGCCCGGCCCGGCCGGGGTGGTGGTGGCGGAAAGGACGGCGTGATGCGCCAGCCGATCATGACGCGGCAGCAGGACAGCCCCAAGGCCGTCGCGGCCCGCGCGCTGGGCTCCCGCCCGCTGAGCCGGGGCGCGGCCGCGCTCGGCAAGGTGGCGGCCCGGGCCTGGTCGCTGCCGGCGCAGCGGAACCAGGTCGCGGTCGAGCGCGATGTCCAGGTGCCGATGTCGGACGGAACGGTACTGCTGGCCGACCACTACATTCCGGTCAGCGTGGCGTCGGCGGCCACCGTGCTGGTCCGCTGCCCGTACGGCCGAGGCGGCCTGTTCGCCCTGCAAACCGCGCAGATCCTCGCCGAACGCGGCTACCACGTGCTGCTGCAGAGCATCCGCGGCACGTTCGGGTCCGGCGGGGAATTCGAGCCCATGCGGCACGAGATCGCGGACGGCCAGGACACCATCGCATGGCTGCGCCGGCAGGGCTGGTTCGACGGCCGGCTGGCCACCTACGGCCCCAGCTACCTCGGGTTCGTCCAGTGGGCGCTGGCCGTGGACCCGCCGCCGGAACTGGTGGCCGCGATCGTGCACGTCGGCCCGCACGACTTCAGCCGGACCGCGTACCGCAACGGCGCCTTCGACCTGTACAACTACGTCATCTGGAGCGACCTGGTCGCGCACCAGGAGAGCATCGGGATGCTGCGCGCGATGGCGCGCATGACCACGGCCGAACGGCGGCTCCGCCCGGTGCTGGACCGGCTGCCGGTCACGGCCGGCTACCGCGACATGATCGGCCGCGAGCCGGCCTGGGCGGAGCGATGGCTGGAGCACCCCCAGGCCACGGACCCGTTCTGGGCCCCGCTGCAGTGCGGTGCCGCGCTGCAGCGGATCACGGCCCCGGTCCTGCTGGTGGGCGGCTGGCACGACCTGTTCATCGAGCAGACCCTCGAGCAGTACCGCACGCTCGCCGCCCGGGGCGTGCCCACCCGCATGGTCGTCGGGCCCTGGGCCCACCTGGACCTCACCTCCCAGGGCTCCGTCGCGATCATCGAGAGCCTGGCCTGGCTCGACCGCTACGCCGGCCCCGCCCGTAATAGCCGGACGGGTCCCCGGCCGGCCGCTCGCCCGGATCACCCGGTGCGCATCTGGGTCGGCGGCGAAGGCGCGGGGGAGTGGCGCGAGATCCCGGACTGGCCGCCGCCCGGTGCCGCGCAGCAGCGCTGGTACCTGGGGGCCCGGGGTTCGCTCGGCCCGGCGGAACCGTCTCCGGACGTCCCGGCCGCCGGTTTCCGCTACGACCCGGCCGACCCCACGCCGTCGCCGGGCGGCGCGATCATGGCCGTGAACGCGGGGAGCCGTGACAACCGTGCCGTCGAGCGCCGGCTGGACGTGCTGGTGTTCAGCAGCGATCCGCTGGACGAGCCGGTCGAGGTCATCGGCGAGGTCGCCGCCGAGCTCTCGGTGACCCGGGACAACCCGTACGCGGACCTGTTCGTGCGGCTGTGCGACGTGGACCCGCGCGGCCGGTCGCGGAACGTCTGCGACGGCATCGTGCGGCTCACCGAGGCCGAACCGCTGACCGGGACCACGCGGGTGAGCCTGCTCGGCGCGGCCCACCGGTTCGGCCGCGGGCACCGGATCAGGCTCCAGGTCGCCGGGGGAGCCCATCCGCGCTTCGCCCGCAACCCGGGGAACGGGCAGGTCGACGCGGCCGCCGAGGACCTCATGCCGACGCAGTACGACATCGGCCTGGACGCGGCGCACCCGTCGGCGCTGCTGCTGCCCGCCGCGGACCGTTCGGTTTAATAGAAATTCCTTTTTACCGAACGGACCGTGGCAAATACCCGCCCCGGCCACGCTCACGGGCCACCTCCCCGGCCGGCGCTACATCGCTAGCGCTCGAAATACCGCACCTGCTCCTCGTGCGTGACCCGCATCCACTTCGGGCTGTCCGCCGTCAGCCGCGGGTCGCCATGCGCCCGGCCCGCAGAGACGGCGTCCAGGTAGGCGACATCGAGGGCGAGCCGCCTGCGGAGTTCCCCGGCGTCCCCGACGTGGCCGTGGCCGGGCACTACCTGGCGGACGCCGGGCACCGACGCCAGCCGCTCCATCCCGGTGCGGTAGTCGCCGAGCGGATCGGCCGCCAAGGTATCGAGCAGCGGTATCTCCACGTCGGAGCACATGTCGCCGGCCACGAGGACGCCGCTGTCCGGCAGGAACACGGCGCCGTGGCCGGGCGCGTGCCCGTCGTGCACGATCAGCCGGGCCGTCGGCCCGTCCCAGGGAATGACCGGGGCGTCCAGCGTCCGTAGCCGGCCGACCAGCGAGAGATCATGACCCGGAGCCGACTTCTCGACGCCGTCGGCGATGCCGTCCCGCTCGGTTTCTGCGATGGCCACCGCGGCGGGCGCGGCGTACCTCGGCGCGTCGCCGAGCGAGCGGCTCCACAGGATGTGGTCCCAGTGCGGGTGCGTGGACCACGCGACCGCGGGCCGCAGCCCTAGCTCGCGCAGCGAGGCCGCCAGCGCGGCCAGGTCGGCCACGGTCACGGCCGGGTCGATGAGCAGGCACTCGCCCGAGCCGCCCGCGCCGGCGACAACGGTCGTCGTAGTGACCGCGTACGAGCTGGTCGCGACGAGCACCCCCGGCGCGATCTCGGTCAAGCATCCCACCGGACTGGTATATCACGAGCTGACACTTCTTCTATGTCGTGCCGAGTGCGGCGTCGAGGGCGGTGGCCCGCGGCTGCAGGTCGTCTATCGCGAGCGGCTCGGCGAGTCCGGGGCCGATGCCGGCGACCGCGCCGCGGCTGGCCGCTGTGAAGTGGACCGTACCGTCATCGTCGATTCTTTCGATGCCGTCCCCGCGGGCCATGTTCTCGTTGAACGCGACCGCGTCCTGCTGGGTGAGCCCGGGTGGCAGGTCGAGGGTGACGGCGCCGTTCGCGATCAGGACCGGGTACCCGCCGGCCAGCCCAGCTGGTGCCGGGGCAGACCAGCGCAAGGGCGCTGATCCGGGAAGCAGCGCTTCGAGTACCGGGATGGCGGCCGCTGCCGTGACAGCGTTATAGCGCAGTCCAGGGGCGAGCGCTGGTGCCCGGTAGGCGACGGCGTCATCACGCTGCCCGTCCTCGCCCAGGTAGACCCGGCATCGTGCGGTGAGCGCTGAACTGGACCGCCCGGCGAGCACAAGGCGGCGCACCCGGCCGCCGACGGCGAGCCCGGCCGCGAGCCGTTCCCCCATATCGCCCGTGCCGATGATCACCACAACACTCACCGGGCGATCATAACCGCCGGCGGAAGCTGCCAGCTGGAGAGGGAATGCCGCTCATGGATATCTGGGATCATGCGCGCCGCGTGACCGCGGACTTGGCCTGTCGGATCTTCATCGTGCCATCGCTGCCCCACTCGGTGTGCGGACAGCGGGGGAATTCTCCACCGGATGACGATTCCCAGCGCATCCTCTTAACCGGCTGATCCGTTAGCGTCGGTATACGCCGGGAGGAATGAGATATCCGGATGATGGTGGCCTGATGCTGTAAATACTCGCCTGGATTGAGTACGCGGACGAGCCGGCCTGAGTAGGCGAACGGGTCCGGCACCGGGCGTGACGGCGGATAGTGGTCGCATGAGCGACTCGCAGCACCGCAGCACGTTCACCTGGCTGGCCATCGTCTTGGCCGGGGCGGCAGCCACGCTGCTGTTCACCTGGCTCGCCCGCCTGGCCGGGGTGCCGATGACGGATTTGCTGTCCATCGGTGCGGGCCTAGCCGCCCTGGCGTGGATGATCCTGCTGGTGACGGCCCCGTGGAACCTGTACTTCGCGGCGCGCCAGGTCGTCGCAGACATGGGCGGATCCCGCGCCCGCAACATTGCCATCCGCCCGGCTCAGGAGGAGGAGGCGGCGCGGATCGCGCGGCGGATGCTCTGGTTCGCACTCGGCGGCCACCTTGGCACCGCCGCGGTGACCGCGGTGGTCACGTACCTGTCCGGTGCTGTACTGGGCTACTACGCCGCGGGCTTCTACCTGCTCTCGACGGCGATCCGGCCGGCCACCGCCTACTTCGGCCACCTGCGCCGCCGCATCCGCGTCCTGTCGCGGGAAGCGGTATTCCCGCGTGATGACGTGGCGTCACTCAAGCACCTTGTGGACACGCTGGGCGGCACCGTCCGCACGCTGCAGACGCAGTTGCGGCAGGCTCAGCAAAGCGGCGCTGACAACCTCCGGCACGCCCAGTCCGTCCTGTCCGGCGATATCGCGCACCTGCGCCAGCAGATGACCGCCGACCTGGGCCGCCTGCAGGATGCGCAGGCCGCGGACAGGGCGGCCGCCCACTCCCGCGACGATGAGTCCGGCCGCCGGCTCGGGCAGCTGGCGCGCAGGATCGAGGCCACCCTGGACGGCATCAGCGATCATCAGGAGCTGCTGACCGGCCTGCGGGCGCTGGTCCGGATGATCAGGTCGGAACCCGCATAGGGCATCGTCCTGACGCGCTCGGCCAGCCGCCCGCCGTGTCCTCAGACGCGTCCGGTACCGCTGCGCAGCAGCGGCGAGCGCAGCTTGTGCTCGTCTCACGGCTCGCCCGGCCTTGAATATCTTCTTCGCCCAGCTTCCGGTGGCTCCTTTAACCCCAACACCGTGACGAAGGCCTGCCGGGAGGGCTGCCGGGAGTGGGCACCTTCGTGCTGCGCCGTACGTTCGGGATGATTTAGGGGTCTAATTCCGAACGTACGCGTGCGCTGCTCGCAGTGCCCAAGGGATGAGGGTAGACCCCGCCAAGGCCCGCAACTTTGCGGACGCTCCGCGCGATCGGGGTGCTCACCAGATGGCAAGCCCTATCTCCCGTGGCGGTGCAAGGTGTAGCCGAGCGCGGAGATGATGGGGATCAGCGTGGCTGGCACAAGGTTCGCGGGCACACCGGCGACACGGGCGAGGTGTCCCGGCTCGTCCTCAACCGCGGTACCGGGCGTGGCGAGAGCGAGGAAGAACGGTGCCCAGGCGATGGCGGGAAGCAGTGCGGCGATCTTGGTTGCCACTTCGCCTTCGTCTGCGTGCTGGCCGGGTCGCCACAGCAGCCACAGGGCTAGGAGCTGCGAGCCGGTTACGCTGCCCCACCCGGCCGCGCTGTGGAATCGGGCATGGGGCGGCCAGTCGGGGTTGAACACGTGGCTGCGGTTGAGGTCGGCGCGCCCGGTGCCGGCGATCGTGCCGATAGCCGCTCCGCTGAGCAGCAGACGGCTGATCCTCATGTCGGTTTCTCCCTCTCCGATATCCCCGTGTGCACTGAGCGAGGCCCCGCCGCTGCGTGCGGTGCCTGGCTGCGAAGGCGTGCGGCGGAGGAGGCTGCTTGGCGGCGTTGCAGCGTGCGGGGCAGCAGCGGAAGCGCTCGCATGGCGACCCGGTAGGCCCGTCCCGGAAAGACCAGGGGCTTGCCGGCATCGAAGCCGGCGAGCGCTTCGCGGGCGCAGCGCGCCGCGCTGATGCGCAGGAACTGGGGCGGACCGCCGGTCATGCCCCCGGCTGTGCCGGCGACGGTGTCGAAGTCACTGTCCACAGGACCCGGGCAAACCTGGGTGACGACCACTCCGGTGCCGGCCAGATCGGCGCGCAGGGCCTCGCTGAAGCCGTCGACGAAATGCTTGCTGGCCGAGTACGCCGCGGCCGCGGGCATCACCGTCAGCCCTGCTCCCGAGCCCATGTTGAGCACGCCGCCCCGGCCCCGTTCCACCATAGACGGCACCAGGAGTGCGGTCAGCTGGGCGACGGCGACCACGTTGGTGCGCAGTATCTGGCGGGTGCGGGTCCAGTCCGTGGCGTCGAACAACGCCTGGTCGCCGATGCCAGCGTTGTTGATCAGGATGTCCACGGCGCCGGCCTGCTCATGCAGCGCGGCCACGCACCGATCCACGTCGCGCTCGTCGGACAGGTCGACGGGGAGGGCCACCACCTGCAGCCGCGGGTGCGCTGCCATCAGCTCGGCCCGCAGTCCTTCGAGCAGCCCGGCCCGGCGGGCCACAATGACCAGGGTCCCCGACCGGGCTGCAAGCTGAGCGGCGAACTCGCGGCCGATGCCCGAGGAAGCACCGGTGATCAGCGCAGTGCCGCCATCTACTGGAGGACGTACTGTCACGATCGCGGTCCGTTCTCGGGTAGCCGAACGCGAACGAGAATCCGCCGCCGGGCGATCCCGGCAGCCACATCCGCGGGGTCGGGGGTCCCGCCGGCACCAACGCGGGATGTGCGCCCGACGGCCGTAGGGGCGGTGGTCGCGCACGATCGCCGTGAGCGCCTCGGTGATCGATTGGCTGATCGCGAACGCTTCTGCGGCGGCCTGCACCCGCCGCCCCCGCATGCGCACTTCGGCGGGACGCCGCCCTCGCGCGTCCCAAGTCCTCCCATATCAGCCAAGTCGGCCGGCAGCTGACACTGGTGGCAAGTGAGCAAAAACTTGACACTGCTCAAATATGCCGGCACGCTGCTCACGTGGTCAGCCGATCTTCACCCCAGGTCCTTCCGAGCCGGCGTGACCGACGCCGGCAAGAGACGATCGCCGACATCAAGACAGCCGCACGGGCGCAGCTCGCCGAGGGCGGTCCAGCCGGGATCTCCCTGCGGGCCATCGCCCGCCAGCTGGGCATGACGCCCTCCGCCGTGCACTACTACTTCCCAGGCCGCGAAGCACTACTCGACGCCCTCATCGTCGACGGATGGGACTCGCTGGCCATGGCCTTGCGAGCCCGCTACGAGCAGACCCGGCCACTGCCGGCACACGAGCGGTGGATTGCCGTGACCCGCGCCCACCGGGCCTGGGCCCTCGAGCACCCTTCGGAGTACCTGCTGCTCTATGGTCACACAGGACTCCGCGTCACCCCGGGCGGAGACCGCGGTGTCCACAAGGCCATGTCGAAGGTCGTTGCCGTGCTGTTCACGATGATGCGCGACGCCCTCGCCGCCGGGGAGATCGACACCGAAAGGCTCCAGGCAGCGACGCCACCACCCCTTCGCCAGCAGCTCGCCGACTGGCGCGAAACCACCGAGGAGATGGCCGGCCTTCCCGATGGCGCCCTAGTCGCCTGCCTGATCGGATACGCCCAGCTCCACGGCGCCATCACCCTGGAGCTAATCGGGCGGATCCCCCCTCAGCTCCATCTCGGGTTCCCTGAACGCGCCGCCACCTCCGTGGACGCGCAGCGGCGCCGGCAAGACGGAACTCGGAAATTGACATTTCTTCGCCTGGGTACTCCGTCGTCACGTCGCGTGGCTGAAGGTCCGCCGGTAGTCGCGCGGTGCGAGGCCGCGTCGCGCCATGAACTGCTCACGGAACACGGCGGCGCTGCGGTAGCCGACCCGTTCGGCGATCTGCTCGATGGGCAGGCTCGTGGTTTCTAGTAGTTCCTGGGCCAAGCTGAGCCGCTGGCTGAGCAGCCAGGCGTGCGGTGTGGCGCCGGTGGCCGCCTTGAAGTGGCGGACGAACGAGCGCCGGCTCATCAGCGCGCGGGCCGCGAGTTCGTCCAGCGATAGTTGCCGGTCCACGTTCGCCCGGGCCCATGCGATCACGCCGGCCAGCCGGTCTCCGTCGCCGCTGTCCGCCAGCGGCGCGGTGATGAACTGCTGCTGCCCGCCGTCCCGGTGCGGCGGGGTGACCAAGATCCGCGCGATCGAGTTGGCCGCCGCCGCTCCGTGGTCCCGGCGTATCAGGTGCAGGCACATGTCGATTCCGGCCGCCGCACCGGCACCGGTGACGATGCCGCCCTGGTCAAGGTAGAGGGCCTCCGGCCGGACCCGCACCCGCGGATAGCGGGCGGTGAGCTGGTCCGCGTACTGCCAGTGCGTGGTGGCATTCAGGTTGTCGAGCAGCCCGGTCGCCGCCAGGTGAAACACGCCCAGGCAATGGGCGGCCAGCGTCGCGCCGCGTTCGCGCGCGGCGAGCAGCGCGGAAATGACGTGCCCGGGAGGTGGCTCAGCGAAGCTCGTGCCCGGCAGCAGCAAGATCACGTCCGCCTCGGCGAATAGCTCCGGGCCGTGCTCCACAAGCACGGGGACACCCAGGTCCGTGGCCAGCCGCCCTGGCCGCGCGGCGCAGATACCGAACTCGAATGCGGTGACCCCAGGCCTGGACCGGAAGATCGCGCTGGTCAGGCCCAGGCCGAGTCCGACGGCCCCGGGCGGGGCGTAGGCGGCGATACGCCGGAAAGCGGCCATGCCAGCATTGTGGCACGAAACCCGCGATCAGTGGCATCCAGGCCACTGGTGTACCCAAGTCACATTGCCAAGACTGATGTCCATGACAAACACATACGACATCGCCAGGACCGCGTTCGTGCTCGTCGACCCGTACAACGACTTCTTCGCCGAAGACGGCAAGATCTATCCGCGGCTCAAGGACGTCGCCGAGTCCGTCGGCCTGCACGAGCACATTCCCGATACCTACCAGCAGGTAGCGAAGATGATCAAGCGTCGCATCCTCTTCGGTCATACAAGCCGCACACGGTATCCCTACCGAGAGCGAGTTAGTCCAGACCTACGAGGTAGCACGTGCCACCGCCAGGCGTGCCGACGGTATCTTGCGCGATGAAGGGCTTATCTACAGGCCTTCGGCTACGGGTGCGTAGGTTGCCCAGTTCAACGAGAACAGTGAGAGATCAAGCAGGATGTTAACCATGTTACGTTGAGGGGAAGTCGAGACTTATTGGCACAGCGAGACAAAAATCGTCCTGAGCCGCACGTGAAACTCGGCACTGCACCGACCACTCCTGGTTGACGTCATGCCTCGACAACTATGATTAACCCGCCATCCGCAAACCTTCGCGGCGCACGAGGTCTATCGACCGTCTTTATATGGTCACGGTCGGCTCGAGGCAGCAGCCGGGCTGTGCTATTCGAGGCAGCAGCCGGGCTGTGCTATAGTCAATTCTTTAGTCATTATTCCTCCGGTTTGGGATATTTCGGATGAATCGGGCAGAACTAACGGAAGCTGCAGCAAGCGCCATAGCACTGTGCGTGCTCGCGAAGGATGGATTTCGTATACATCCTTCGCACCAGCAGCTTGTTTCTGCCGGCAATATAATTTATCCACTTGTTGCCGAGCGAATTGACCTCGTCGATTTTCGTCCTTCTGCTAATAGCCGCGGGCTGTCTTCAGAGCGCAAAATTCGGAGGTTCGTTCGCGATTTCACGGCTGTAAACCACGATCGTATCGGTGCCGTCCTACTCCGAAACCCCGTAATAGCACTTCGTATAGCCGAGATACTGGAAGTAGACTACTCTCCAGATGTAGAGTTTATCCCAAGAGAATTTACCCTAAAAGAAATAACGCCAGAAAAGGACATTCCTCGGGCGGCGAGATCAATCAGAGACGGGCTCGAATCGCGTTCCCTAGATATCGTACGACTTGTCCTCGATCCCTCCGAGGACAATTCCGATGAGGTCACCGTCTTTTTTGCACTCCTAGTAGCCTATCTCTACAATAACGATACCCTACAAAATTTCGCGGACGCGCTGACTCGCCGCTATAAGGAATTGACGGATTTGGTTCCCACGCGGCAACCTTCTGGCGCAATTCGGGATCCCGAAGACTTCGAAGAATTCATTCGTGATTGGTTGCCGCGCGCTTTGTTTTACCATGCTATTGCCCGACGTCCCGTTAATCTTGTAATTGAGTCCTTGGTTGAAGCTGAGCTAATCCACTCATCGGAATCCCCTTTGCTGCCCAGTGCAGTCGAAGCGAACCTGGACAAAGTACTACGGCTCGTACAGAGATCCTCAAGAGCCAAGACTTCACCAATCTCTCAGTCGCCGGAAACCACCGATCCTTCGCAGGAAGACGTGGGAGATCTAGATACTGTGAGTAGCATTATGAACCACATCTACAACTGGATGGGTCCTCCTCCGACTCCTATTTCCACCCATCCGGTACCTAGCATGACTTCTCCAGGGAGTGCGGAGTGAGCGGCACAGGTTCCGCAGACCAAGGAGAATGGGAAAGTCTCAGACCTCCGGCAATCGGTCCTTGATCGTTGTTAAATCCGAGGCTGGCGTGGCGAGCCGGTAGGTGATGGGCCGGGTGTCGCCGGGCATGCGGGGCGGCGTGGCGTTGATCTCGTCGAGGAGCAGGGCGAGGGCGCGGGCGATCCGGGGCGCGGCCGGCGGGTCGAGGGTCACGGTGATCGTGCGGGGCGTGCGGGTGATGGTGCCGCCGAGGTGGAGCAGGTGGCGGGTGATGGCCCGGTACTCGTCGGGGTCGCGCAGGTAGTCGTTGAGCCGGTTGCCGAGCCAGTGTTCGGCGGCGGCGGCGAGCAGCCGCAGCACCATCTGCAGGGACCGGCGCCGGGTGCGCAGGATGGCTTTCTGCGCGCCGGGGGTGACCTGGCTGGCGGGCAGCTTGGCGGGGATGTGCTTGAGCGCCGCCTTCGCGGCGGTGACAGCGTCCCTGGCCTGGGTGATCTTGTTCTCGGCGGCCGGGATGGCCGTGTTCTTCGCGGCGGCGGAGAGCTCCGGGGTGGTGAGCAGGGTGGCGAGCTCGCGCTCGGCGGCGGCCAGGGCCTGCTCGGCGCTGCGCAGCCGGGCGCGGCCGGCCTTGCGCTCGGGGTTACCGATGAGGTGGGTGTCGTCTTGGAGGCTGGCATGGTAGTCGGTCAGCCAGTGGATGCCGTAGTGGGCTTCGAGGTATTTGAACAGGTTCTCTTCCCGCCAGCGGCAGCGCAGCCAGGCCAGCAGCGCCGCCGCGGGCGCGGCGGTGTCGCTGGTGAGGACCTGCAAGACGGGCGCGCCGTGTTCGAACAAGGTAATCTGCCGGGCCTGGCCGTAGTCCTTGATGGTCACGGTCTCATCAGCGAGCCACACGACCTCGGCGGGCTTGCCGTCGCCGCGGGCGGCCCAGAACCGGCGCGGCGCGGCCGCCGCGGGGGCGAGCGGGGCACGCCGCCAGGTGACCCAGTCGGCGTGCTGGTCGCGGATGGCGCGGGACACCTGCGGGTAGGAGCCGCCGCGGTCGAAGCCGAGCAGGATCTTGGCGTCGGGCCCGAGGACCTGCCGTAGCTGGGCCAGGGCGGGGGGCAAGGTGGCGGAAAGCCCGGACGGCTCCCCGTCGGAGAAGCACACCGCCCGGCCCCGGTAGTCGGTGACCACGGTGCCGGCGCGGCCGGGCTGGGCGTGCCGGCGCTTGGTGTTCCAGCCCTTGGGCACCGGCTTGGCGCCCTCGTAGGGGACGAAGTGGTCATCGACGTAATACACGTGCAGGCCGGGAGCGTCGGCGGCCAGCATCGCCGCGCCGAGCTGACGCTGCAGCGCCAGCGGGTCGCACGTCTCGGCGATCGCCGAAAGCCGGGGCCGCAGCGTGCGCAGGCCGGGGAGCCGGCCGATCCCGGCCAGGATCCCGGCCTGATCGGGGATCAGGTGCTTGGTCCCCTCGGCCGAGGACACCCCGAGCGCGAACGCCAGTGACGTGGCGGCCAGCAGCGCCAGGTCGTCGTAGCGGGGCCGGGCCAGGCCCGGCGGCAGCGCGGCCGCCAGGATCGCCTCGGCGCCGATCCGGTCGAGGTAGGCGTGGGCCAGCATCGCCCCCGCATACCGGCTCGGCGCCGCCTCAGTTCCCGCAGCCGAGCCCGGCCCGGCCGCGGGCCGCGAAGACGACCCCGGCCCCGGCTCCGGCCCCGCGGGCCCGCTTGCCTGCGGCCCGGGTGCCGCGGGCCCGGCCGGCCCGGGTGCCGCGGGCCCGGCCTCTGGCCCGCCCGCCTGCGGCCCCGCCTCGCCTGCGGGCCCGCCGCCGGGCAGCTGCTCCTGCACGGCGGCCGGGCCCAGGCGGCGGAACACCGTGGACTGGGCGACCTGCAGCCGGCGGGCGATCTCGCTGTCGGAGGCGCCCCCGGCCCGCCACCGGGCCGCCTGCTCCCAGGCGCCGGCGGCCAGCTTGCGGGGCCGGCCCGGAGCCCGCACCAGCCCGGCGGTCCCCTCCCGCAGCGCCCGGTTGTGCAGCGTGGCCACGTAGTTCTCGGTCAGCCCCATCACCTCGGCCACCGCCCGGCCGCTGAAACCCAGCTGCCGGCACACCGCCACCGCGACGTTGCGCAGCCCGGCGTCACCGGACGGGTAGCAGGCCAGCACCACCGACCCGGCCAGGATCCAGGTCGTCCCGTCGCGGTCCGCGCGGTGCAGCAGGCTCGGGTCGGGCATGCCCTCCAGGATGGCCGCGGCGGCTGGGGTCATGCCCCAATCCTACCCAGATTTAACAGGTTTCGCATAACTTTGAGGTAAAGGAAACCACAGGCCAGGCGGCCTGCGGCTCACCGACTGCCGGAGGTCTGAGTCTAGCTCCATGGGAGAAGGCCGCTCAATGGCGTCGGACCGCTCCCGATATCGCGGACGAAGTAATCGCTCTTGCAAAAAGCTATGCCGAAAAAGAGATTAAAATTCAGCGGGATAGAGCCCTCCATGACTTCCAGCTAACCGCACAGCAGGAACGGCATCGTGAGCGTATGGAATTGCGGGCCTGGTGGCTTGAGTTGTTGCTAACGGTAGGCGCATTGCTTGCAATAGCAGGCAGCATTGCGTTGAGTTGGAAGTATGCAAGTAATGGCCATGTATTCCCCGGACTTGGAGTGCTAGGTCTGGGCGGGGCCGCCTCTGTCGGAATTTACACGACAGGGAAAGCTATTGTGCGAAGGACACAGAGCCAGATCCGGAGCACAGTAATTACTCCCGAGGAAATTACCTCGCAGAAGGATGAGCAGGAGCGTTATTCAGAACCCCACGTGATTGAGAAGAAGAAGAGACCGCGGGCTGCGTCGAAAGCGTCATGGTAGGTGGAGTATGGGCGCCGGTAGTCGGTGTGGAAGATCTTCCAGTTCTTGAAATGGGCAACGAGCCGC
>WNGG01000319.1_pt1 | contig 71449 bp, 58 predicted proteins | sample 5400661 | NCBI WGS metagenome assembly WNGG01 (sample SAMN13153372, study PRJNA577476) | soil metagenome | isolation source: 100 cm soil or saprolite under Garry oak tree replicate 1 | place: USA:California | collected 2016-06-15
GAGGCGCTCACTTTCATGAGCGTTTCCTCTGCATGTCAAGCCCAGGTAAGGTTCTTCGCGTCGCCTCGAATTAAACCACACGCTCCGCTGCTTGTGCGGGCCCCCGCCTATTCCTTTGAGTTTTAACCTTGCGGCCGTAGTCCCCAGGCGGTGAACTTAATGCGTTAGCTGCGGCACTGATCGGGTCAATCCGACCAACACCTAGTTCACAACGTTTAGGGCGTGGACTACCCGGGTATCTAATCCGGTTCGCTCCCCACGCTTTCGCGTCTCAGCGTCAGTTGCAGGCCAGGAAGCCGCCTTCGCCACTGGTGTTCCTCCAGATATCTACGCATTTCACCGCTACACCTGGAATTCCGCTTCCCTCTCCTGCACTCTAGCCAGGCCGGTTTGCAATGCAGTTTTCCGGTTGAGCCGGAAGATTTCACATCACACCTAACCAGCCGCCTACACGCGCTTTACGCCCAGTAAATCTGGATAACGCTTGCCCCCTACGTATTACCGCGGCTGCTGGCACGTAGTTAGCCGGGGCTTTCTTGGAGGGTACCGTCGATGTCTTCCCCTCCGACAGTGGTTTACATCCCGAAAGACTTCATCCCACACGCGGCGTCGCTCCGTCAGGCTTTCGCCCATTGCGGAAGATTCCTCACTGCTGCCTCCCGTAGGAGTCGGGGCCGTGTCTCAGTCCCCGTGTGGCTGGCCGTCCTCTCAGACCAGCTACCCGTCATCGCCTCGGTAGGCCGTTACCCCACCGACTAGCTGATAGGCCGCGGGCCCACCCCATCGTGCATTGCTGCTTTCTTCACCAGCCATGCGACCGGTGACGACATGCGGTATTAGCATCGGTTTCCCGGTGTTATCCCCCGCGATAGGAAAGGTTGCCCACGTGTTACTCACCCGTTCGCCGCTAGGAACTTATCTCTCTTGCGAGAAATAAGCCCTCGCTCGACTTGCATGTGTTATGCGCGCCGCCAGCGTTAACCCTGAGCCAGGATCAAACTCTCCGTCTAAACGGAGGACCCAAGGCCTTCGCCCTGAGTCATAAGACTCTCAGAGTCTTTCCCACTCTTCAGTTGTCAAAGTGCTGGTTCCCCTGACAGCCACGCCGCCTTTTAGGGCGCACGAAGCCTTCCATCAGGACAACCGGCGAATTGTACCGGTGATCAGGCCCACTTTGCAACGACCGCCCGGGAAACTTACCCCCCGGACCTGATCCCAAGCTCATCCAGGTGCGCAAGCAGGTCGGCCGGATCGTCATAGACGCGATAGGCGCCCGCCCGCTCGAGCTCCTCCTGACCGTAGCCTCCCGAGAGCAGCCCGACCCCCAAGGAGCCGGCTCGCTGGGCGGCGAGCAGGTCCCAGATGCTGTCACCAACCACAAAACAGTCGCCCGGCGGGACGCCGAGGCGCTCGGCGGCAGCCAGGAAGAGGTCCGGGTTCGGCTTGGCATAGGCAACCTGGTCCCGGGTGACGATGGGTGTGCCTTCAGGTATGCCCAGCATCGCGAGCGTCGGGCGGGCGGTTCTCTCAGCGCCGCTGGTCGCGATCGCCCAGGGCACGTGCAGCTCCGACAGCGTCTTCAGCAGCTCGCGCGCCCCCGGTAGAGGCCGGACCTGGTCCAACCGTTCGAGCAACGCTTCGGCGTGTGACTGGCGAAGGCGCTCGGCCTGGGCTTCGGTGAGGTTGCTCCCGAGCTCCCGGTCGAGCGCCTTCAGGAAGAGCCCCCCGCTCATGCCAATCCGGCGATGAATGCGCCACACCGCCAGGTCGAGCCCTTCCGCGTGAAGCGCTTCGCGCCACGCCAGCACGTGCTGGTACACGCTGTCGACGAGTGTGCCGTCCAGGTCGAACAGAAGGGCCGGCCGCGCCGACAGTTTCGGGGTCGACATCTAGAAGGACCGGCGGCCCGCCATCGCGCGGGCCAGCGTGAGCTCGTCGGCATACTCCAGATCTCCGCCGACGGGCAATCCATGTGCCGGCCGCGTGACCTTGATGCCCAGGGGCGCCAGGGCACGCTGCAGATAAACGGCGGTCGCCTCACCTTCGATGTCTGCGTCGGTGGCCACGATCACCTCGACCACGCCCTCCTCACGCGCGCGTTCGAGAAGCTGGGGCACGTGGATCTGCTCGGGCCCGATGCCGTCGATGGGCGAGATCACCCCGTGGAGCACGAAGTACAGCCCGTTGAACTCAGCCGTCCGCTCGATCGCGAGCACGTCGAGCGCCGACTCGACGACGCAGATCACCGATGCATCACGCCGTGGCGAGGAGCAGATGGCGCACAGGCTGCCCTCGGCGATGTTGTAGCAGCGCTCGCAGTATCCGATGCGCGCCTTCACATCGGCGATGGCTTGCGCCAGCGACTCGGCGCGCTGCCGGTCGGCCCGCAGCAGATGGAACGCGAGGCGCTGCGCTGTCTTGGGGCCGATGCCCGGCAGTCGCGACAGCTCCTGCACCAGCCGTTCGAGTGGCTCCGGGAGCTGCGGCAAGCTCGGACTAGATTAGGCCGGGTGGCAGGCCCAGACCGCTCGCGACCGCTTGCATCCTGGTCGCCGCCAGCTGCTTTGACAGCTCCATGGCTTCGTTGACCGCCGCCACGACCAGGTCTTGCAGCATCTCCGTGTCCTCGGCCGCGGCTGGGTCGATCACCACCGACGTCACCTTCTGCGTTCCGGTTGCGACGACGCGCACCGCGCCCCCGCCAGCGCTGGCCTCGACGGTCTCGTTTTCGAGCTCGGCCTGGACCTTGGCCATGCGGTCCTGCATCTGCTGGACCTGCTTCAGCATCTTCATCGGATCCTTCACTCCGAGACCTCCTTCACCCGCGTCACGCGCCCGTCGAACCGGCGGACCACCTCGCGCACGAACGGGTCGTCCTCGGGGCTCGCCGAAGCTGTGCCGGCGGGCTTGGAGGCATCTGACGGCGCCTCGCGCAGCCTGAACTCCACCTTGACAGCATCTCCAAGCCAGGCGCGCACGAGGGGCAGAAGCTGCGCCGACTGGTCCTGGGCCTTCTTGTGGTGGAAGCCATACCGGAACCACAGGATGAGCAGCGACCCGTCCACCTCCGGCTGCGCGTCGAGATAAGCGGCTCGGACGGTGCGGCTGAGCTTGTCCAGAACATCGGTCCACCCTGATACATCTCCCTCCCCACGCAGTGGGGACGGGCCCTCCCGCGCCTGCGGCGCGGGGACCCCAGCGGTGGCGCTGACCGGTGGGGGTGCTGGCTCCGGAGGGGCGACCGGGAGTACTGCCTGTGCTGTGCTTGGCGTAGTCAAACCCACCTCCACCGCGAGGCGCGCAAGCGTCGCCTCGACGAGGAACCTCGGCTCCGCGTGGCGCCGAACCTCGCCGTCGAGGTGAAGAAGCGCGTCGAGCACCGCCGACAACCGGCGTGCACCGGCCTGGTCATGTCGAGACAGCGCCGCCACGAGCCGGTCGCGGCAGCCCTCCATCAGACCGCGCACCACCTGTCTCAGCTCCGCCCCGTCTGCATAGACACGGTTGAGCTCGGCAAGCGCCTCGGCGGCGCGGCCCTCGAGCACGTGGTCGAGCAGCTCGTCGAGAAGGCGCGGGTCCGCGATCCCCAGGAGCGATCGCGCGCCATCCAAAGAGATGGGGCCGGACGCAAGAGGCACCAGCTGGTCGAGCAGGCCGACCGCGTCGCGCATCGATCCCTGCGCCGTGCGCGCGATGAGCTGCATCGCCTCGGGGTCGACCGACACGTTTTCCGCCTTCGCTATGTGCGTGAGCCGCGCGACGATCTGCTCTTCGCTGTGACGGCGAAACACGAACTGCTGGCAGCGTCCGATCACGGTCAGTGGGATCTTCTGGGCGTCGGTGGTGCAGAGCACGAACACAACGTGCGCCGGCGGCTCTTCGAGTGTTTTCAGCAGCGCGTTGAAAGCCGGCTCGGTCAGCATGTGGGCCTCGTCGATGATGTAGACCTTGAACGGCCCCAGCGCCGGGGCGAGGTTCACCTTCTCACGCAGGTCGCGAATCTCATCGATTCCGCGGTTGGACGCGGCGTCGATCTCGATGAGGTCGAGCGCTGAGCCCGCTGTCATCTCCAGGCACGACTGGCACTTGTTGCACGGCTCGGCGGAGTCACGCTTGCGCCCGGAGCAGTTCAGCGCCTTGGCCAACAGGCGAGCGGCCGAGGTCTTGCCCGTTCCGCGGCTGCCGCTGAACAGATACGCGTGCGAGACACGATCGCCGATGATCGCACCTTGCAGCGCGCGCGACGCGGCGTCCTGGCCGACCAGGTCGCCGAACGTCTGCGATCGGTACTTTCGGTAGAGGCTCTGGTACTCAGGCATCGATATTCAGTGGCCGCGCACCCCCGCTTCGATCGAGGTGCCCCAGCTCGCACCGCGGTTCACAGCTCCGGCCCGAATGACTGCGGCACCCCCGGGTTCTCTCCTTACCGCTGCTTCCTTCCGGACCTGGCGGGGTTCGGAGACCCAGGCTGCGCAGGTCCCGACCTTCAACACCGTTAGCCGCGGCCAGGCTAAGGACCTGACCTCAGCGCGGGAATTCGGTCCGGCTAAGGCGGATTGCCGGTGCAGGGGACCGCCAGCACCCCACTTAGCGCGACCAACATCAGTTTACCCGGCCCCAGAGCTCGGCCCGGCGGCTCGAGAAAGAAGCACCGCGCCCACTCAGCGCGACCAACATCAGTTTACCCGGCCCCAGAGCTCAGCCCGGCGGCTCGAGAAAGAAGCACCGCGCCCACTTAGCGCGACCAACATCAGTTTACCCGGCCCCAGAGCTCAGCCCGGCAGCTCGAGAAAGAAGCACCGTGCCCACATAGCGCGACCACGAATAAGTGCTACCCCGCCTCAGATGCGGCCACCCCCGGTCGCCTCGTCGCGGCCCACCCCAGATGCACGAACGTCGCCACGGTGGCGATCGGGATGGCGACCTCTGCTCCGGCGACGACGTTGGAGGCGTCCTGGTTCAAGAACCGAAACAGGCAGATCCCGCCGACGAGGACGATGATCAGCGCGGTCGAGATCTGCCCGCTCACTGTGTGGCGAAGCTCCGGCCGCCGGTGCATCGAGATCAGCACGGCGCCGCCGACCGCGGGCAGCAGGTACCGCGCCACGATCACCGCGGCGAGCCAGAAAGGAATGATCGCACTGACCACCAGACCGACCCCCACCGCTCCGAGCAGCACGCCGTCGACCACCGGGTCGAGCCCGCCACCGAGGTTTGAAGGCCGGTCGAAACGGCGGGCGATGGTGCCGTCGACAAGGTCGGTCAGGCCGGCGATCGCGAGCACCACGGCAAGCGGCCCGAGGTTACCGGGCGCCATCGAATAGGCCAGTGCGGGCGCGGCCAGGTACGCACGTGCGAGCGACACCTGGTTGGCAAGGCCGGGGATGAACGCGCCCACCACTGCGACCAGGACGAACCAGCCGACGAACAGAGCAGCTGATCCCGGTGGCCTGGCAACCAGCGTCCAGGCCAAGCCCAACACGAGGTAGGTCGCGGAGATAAGAACCCCAAATCGGGTGATGCGCACCGGCTCAGGCTAAAGCTAGCCTTTAGAAGACGTCGGCGAAGGGCTCGGCGAAGGAGGATGGTACGGCGCAGCGCCGGGTGGTGGGTTGGCTCCACAGGCGAAGTTGGGCTCCCCGACCCCCTTCAAGAAGATCTCGTTATGACCGCCGCTCGAGATGTAGCCGCCGTCGTAGTCGCAGACCATCCGCGTCACGACCCCGGCCGGCTGCGTCCACATCGCCGGCCACGGGTGGCTCGAGTAGTACGCCTCGAGAAAGGGCTTCCACACGGAGGTGCCGACGTTCTCGCCGAAGAGCACGCCGGTTGGGCACTGCCAGCCGGACGGCGGAAAGTTGGTGGCCAGGTATGCGTAGCCCGACTTGCATAGCGGTCCGGCGTCGATGTGCATGAGCGAGGCGGCCACCGCAAGCTCGGGCGTGTAGCCGATGAAGATCGAGCCTGTGTAGGCCTCGGTCGTCCCCGACTTGCCCGCCACCGGCCGGCGGCCGAGGTCTCCGAGGTACAGCTTGACCGGCCCGCGCAGGAGGTCCGTCATCACGTAGCCGAGGTCGGAGCTGATCACCTGCACTCTCGAAGCATTGGGGTCGAAGGACTCGAGGATCGTGCCGTCGGCGTCCACCACCTTGAGAACTGGATGCGGCGAGATACGATAGCCGCCGTTGTCGAAAGCCGAGTAGGCGGCGAGGTGCTCGGCCATCGAGATGGCGTCATGACCCAGCGTCGTAGCGACGCCGTCGGGGTTCTCGATCGTCGCGGTGACACCGAGCTGATGGAGGAATGTCGTGACCTGCGCGCCGCCGACCTGCCGATATGTCCACAGCGCGGGCAGGTTGCGCGACTGCGCCAGCGCCACACGGAGCGAGATGTAGCCTTCGTGCTTCGCATCCCAATCGTTGAAGGTGTGGCCACCAATCACGCCCGACTGGTCGTTGAGCAGGCTCGCGGGCGTGACGAGCCCCGCCTGCAGCGCTGCCCCGTACGTGTACACCTTGAAAGACGAGCCCACGCCGCGCCACCCCAGAGGGTCGACACCGGTCAGGTTGATCTGGCCGCGGATGGCGGCGTTGTTGTAGTCGGCGCTTCCGACCATGGCCAGGATCTCGCCGTCGCCCGGATTCATTACCAGCATCGCGCCGGTGTTGACACCGCGCCGCGCATACGTCGAAACGCCTGACTTCACCCACTTGTCGGCCAAGGCTTGTGTGGAGAGGTCGAGCGTCGTATAGACCATGAGCCCGCCTTCATAGAGAGCGCGGGTGCCATAGCGTTGCGAGATGTACTGCTCAACGTAATCGACGAAGTGCGCGGTGAGCGGATTGTGTGCGTTGGGCAGCGCCTTGTGGGCCGCGACCATCTTGTCGATCAGGTCGCTGTTGAGCGCGGCGTTTGCAGCGGCCGAGCTGATGTCGCCGACCGTCACCATGCCATCGAGCACCTGGCGCCACCGCTCCTTCGCGGCGTCGAGCTGTTCGGGGGTGCCGAACGGGTCATAGTCGGCGGGCGCTTGCGGCAGGCCCGCGAGAAAGCTGGCCTGCCCCCAGCTCAGGTCGCTGGCGCGCACCTGGAAGTACGTTTCGGCCGCTGCCTCGGCGCCGTACGCACCGTTGCCGTAATTGATGCTGTTCAGGTAGAGGTGGAGGATCTGCTCTTTCGAGTACCGGCGCTCCATCTCTTCAGCGAGCACGAGCTCGTGAAACTTTCGGCTGATGGTCCTGGACTGCGCTTCCTGTGTGTCGAGCACATCGTTCTTGACGACCTGCTGCGTGATGGTCGAGCCGCCCAGCGTGGCCGAGTGATGCGTGAGGTCATAAGCGATGGCGATGGCGAGGCGCCGGTAGTCCACCCCGGAGTTGGCGTAGAAGGAGCGGTCCTCGGTGTCGATGGTGGCGCGCTGCAGCTTGATGCTGATCTTGTTCAGCGGAACCACGGTCCGGTTCTGGTGATACAGCGCCTCGATCAGCTTGCCATTGCGATCGAGGATGCGGCTGGTCTGCGTCAGCTTCGACGTCTGCAGCTGTTCGATGGTGGGCAGGTCGCCGGCAAAGTAGTCGACCATCCCGATCGCGGTCACCGTGCCCACGAGGCCGACGGCGCAGATTGCGATCATCGCCACCAGCGCGGTGCGCGCGAGCCAACCCCTGGACACGTGCCGGCCGCCGCGCCTGGCGCGCGGGCGCGATCGGCTCCTCTGCTTCAGCGAACCTGCTGACGCGGTGCGCCTACCGGCGCGCCGTCGACGGTGTGTGCCCGCCAGGGGAACGACCTCCAGGACGTTTGGTGTGACGAGAGCTGCGACGCTTGGCGCGAGTCTAGCAGGGGGTCAGCGGAGCAGAGCTTTGGAGGCCTGGTCGGCCAGGCTGACTATTGGGTTGGCGAAGACGCCGTAGCCCGCGATCACCGCGGACAGGGCAATAGCGCCGTATGTCGACAGGCGCGTCAGCACCGGCAGCCGCGCGCCGGCAGCGCGGCGGCCCTCGTCCGGGGGATTCTGCAAGTAGATGGCGCGCAGGGTTCCGACTGCCGCGGCCACGCTCATCACGGCGCCCAGAACACCAACCGCTAGCAGCCACAGGTTGCCACTCTGGGCCAGCGACGCGGCGACGGCGAACTCACCGAAGAATCCAGCCAGCGGGGGCGCGCCGGCAAGCGACAGGAAGACGAGAGCGATGGCGGCCGCCCGCGCCGGCCGCAGCAAGCCTATGCCCGCGAGCGCGAACTCGCCGACGTCGGCTCCAGCCATCACGGCTGGGCCGGCCGTGGCGGCGATGGCAAACGCGCCGAGCAGGAAGACCGACGCCCCAAGGCCAGAGCGGTAGTGCGTTGCGAGGCCGGCAGCGATCCAACCCACCTGGCCTGCGGCGAGATACGCGAGCCGAGCCCGCGGCGACCTGGTGGCGAGCGCTGTAGCGCCGCCCCCCACCATGGCCACCGCGGCAGCCACCATCAGATAAGGAGAGAAGGCCGCGGGCACCGTCATCAGGGACGCTGCCATCTTGACGGCCACCGTCAGTGCTGCGGCAGCAACGAGCCCGATGACGATTCCCGCCCCCAGCGGCGATGCCCCAAGACCTACGGGCACCCGCACGAACTGAAGCGGCGGCAGGCCTGCCCGCACCGCCAACCCACCGAGCAGGAGCAGCACCGGGATGCTGAAGGGCAGCGTCGTGGCTGTCGAAGCGGCGGCCTGGCGCACCGCTTGAAGATCCGCCGCGCCGGTGTTTGCGTAAAGGAACGCAAGGCCGATGAGCAAGAGCGCGCTGGCGACGCCGCCCGCGACGAGCAGCCGAAGGCCGAGGTCTGAGCGGCGCAGGGATACGAGGACCACGCCGGCAGCGGCAGCAACCTCGAGCCCGGCCCACAGCCCGACGAAGTCGCCTGCCGATGCGATCACCATCGCGCCGAACGCGGCGAGCAGGATCATGGCCATCCCCGCCGCCGGCGCGTTCTCGTCCGTCCAATCCGTGACCGCGATCGCGAGGGCAGCTGCGAGCAGCACGGCCGCCTTCGCGAAAAGGGCAAACCGGTCCTGAACGACCGCCCCGCCAAAGAACGTCGCCAGGGTGGCGCCCACCCAAAGCTCCACCACCAGGGCCACGAGCGCAAGCCCGGCGGCCGCGCTCGGAAACCACGGGCGCGATCTACCTCGCGTTCGCCCCGCCAGCAAGAGCATCAATGCGCCCGCTACGACCAGGGCTTCGGGTACGAGGACGAAGTTCTTCATTGCGCAGCCGTCGGCGCCGGCGGGACGTACGGTGACGCGATGTCCGTGATTCCCGCCGACAGGACGTTCATGAACCCGGGATCGAAAATGGGCAGCTCGGTTCCAGGCAGCTTGGGCCCGCCGGGAAACAGTCCCACCCAGAGCAAGCCTCCCGCCAGCAGCCCGAGGTACCAGGTCTCGCCCAGTGAAGCGTCGGACACAGCCGGCGCGTCGGGGTTCGGTTGTCCAAACAGGACGCGGTGCGCGAGGACCGCCAGCGCGACGGCCGTGAGGACAAGTCCAACCGCGACGGCGAATGCGCCGACGGGCTGCGTTCTGAACGACCCGAAAAAGATCATGGTCTCCGCTGGGAAAGAAGCCAGCAGAGGCACGCCCAGCAATCCCAGCGCGCCCAGCACCAGCAGCCACGTGATGACGGGCATACGGGGAGCCAACCCGCTGAGCACCGTAAGGCTCCGCGTCTGCGCCCGATCCGTGAGCACCCACGCGGCGGCCACGATGAGCGCCGCAGCCAGGCCGCCCGTAAAGGTCGACAAAACACTGCCCGCGATGGACAGTGGGGTCAGGGCGGCCAGGCCCATGACCGTCATCCCGCCTGGCACCATCGCGAGATGAGCCGCGGCCCATCGCAGGTCGACAGATCGAAGAGCCACGATGGCCGCGTACACGATCGTCACGGCGGCGAGCGCCGCCAGCAAGGGCGATAGAAGTCGGGCCGCATCGGGTTGGGCCGCCACGAGCCCGCGGAGGAGCAGATATCCGCCCAGGCGGGACGCGGTTCCGGCGACGATGACGGATACGCCAAGGGGCGCCTCCGAATACACGTCGCGGACCCACCCATGCAGCGGAAAAAGTGGCAGCCTGGTCGCGGCTGCGACTATCAATGCCACGCCCGCGGCGAGCTGCACCCGAGGCGTGAGCGCGGACTTGAGCAGCACATCCATGTCGAAGCTGCTCCCCCCGCTCGCGGCGTACATGGTCATGATCGCGACGAGCAGTGCGGCCGTACCGATGCCCCAGTACCCCACGAGCCGCCAGGCCGCCGCCTCACGTCGAGGTCCACCCCACCCAAAGATCAGCAGGGCTACAGGGATCGTCGCAGCCCCCCAGAACAGAAGCAGGACGAACATGTCGTGTGCTGCGATGGCGCCGTTGACCGCTGCCTGCGTGAGCAGAAGTAAGGTGAAGTAGGACCGCACCCGTTCGCGTATGCCCCATGAGGCGAGCACCGAGGTGATGCCGATGAGACCCGACAGCATCATCATCGTCATGCTCGGGCCGTCAACACCGAGGTGATACGTCACACCGATGGCCGGCAGCCAGGGCAGCTTCTCCTCGTACTGTGCGGTTGGGAGGAAGGTCTCGAACTGGTTGTAGGCGATGAAGAGGACGAAAAGGATGCCGAAGTTCGTGAAGAACGCGATCTGCTTCATCAGCGTGTCGTAGCGGCCGCGCGGGTTGGGGATCGTGTTCATGAATATGGCGACGGCGACCGGCACCCAGATCGAAAGGCTGAGGATGAGGGGTGAGGTGAAGATGCCAGCGCCTGGCACGCTGACGGGGGTCGGAGTTGCGGCAGCGATCCCGGCGAGCATCATCTGAGCAGCTCCGGCGTGGCCAGGCCGACCGCGAGGGCGAGCAGTGCGGCTATGACTACCAGCAAGGGAACGGCGGGCGCACGTGCCGCGGCAAGCGCGAGGCGGCCAGAGGCGGCGGCCGCCTGAGCCAGGCTTCCGTCACCCTCAGGGATCCATTCGTACACCCGCTCTGTGATCGCGGCGATCGGCTCCCAGATGAAGCGCGACCCCGCCGCAGAGGCTCGGCCCAGCCACCGGTACAAGAGGTAACCCAGCGCCGCCGAGGCGCGAAGAGCCCCGTCCTTGTCGGAGCCGTATGCGAACGCCGTGAGCACGATTCCGATAGCGACCACCCCTGCCCACAGGCCGACTGCGGCGGGGGCTCCGGCCCTATGCGGCTGGTTGTCGAGGTAGCCGACCCAGCTCGGGAATAGCGTGGCCACCAGGAGCACGGCGCCCGCAAGGGTCAGCCAGTACGGCCAGCCCTGGGATGCCCGCGGTGCGTCACGCACGCGATCCGGCTCGAATGCTCTGCGCCGGCGCAGCGGGCCGATCGCGACGGCGATGGCCACGCGGATGGCCGCGATCGAGACCAGCAGGACCGCCTCGCCCAGCGTAAGCGCGAAACGAGAGCGGGAATTCGCGGTAAAGGGCAATGCGAATGCGGCGGCGAGGACGATGACGATGCTCGACAAGAACAGCGCCGTGGTCGTCACCCTCATCCGACGCCAACCGTCGCCCATCTCCCCCAGGTCGCTGGTGCGCATCGCGGCGACGATCGTTGACGTCGTCAACGCCGCCGCGGCCCGCGCCGGAGCCGCCGCCAGCACACAGAGGACACCGAACAGCGCAAAGGTGGTCGCCGATGTCTCGTAGGCGTGGAGTACCAGGGCGGCCCCGATGGCCGCAACACCCGACCCGGCCAGCACTATCGCCCGGCGCGGCTCGTTCCCGAACAGAGCCAGCAGCGGCGCGGCCATGGCGGCCACGGCGCTTGCATACACGAGGTTGCGAAGCGTCTGGGTGTCCGCCGCGGCAATGACCGGCATGATCCGGTACAGGACGACGATGGCCACGACCGACCACAAGGACTGAACGATTGCGCTCGCCGCGGGCGGCGCTGTGGGCGCGGTGCGCGTCAGCCACATGTGGAGCGGCCACAGCCCAAGCCGGCCGGCCACGCCGACGAATAGAAGGATGGCCGCGGTCGTCCATGTCTTCGCCCCAACGCCGAGTGTGTTGTGGAGGATCGGCACCAGGCTGCTGATGCTCTGCACGCCGTAGTGCGAGTAGATGACGGCGATCCCGCACAGAAGGCTGAGATCGAAGACGAAAGGCAATGCGAGCGCGATACGGCCGCTGCGCGAAGCCTCGACCGAGCCCCACCGATGGGCGAGCATGAGGTAAGTCGCAGCGCCGGCCAATCCCCAGAAGGCGAACAGCTCCGCGAGGTCATAGCTGACCAGCGCGCCGATGGCGCCGAACAGCAGCGTGCTCACCAGCGCGTAGAACCTTGGCCCGCCCGGCTCGACGCGTCCCATCACGCGATGCCATGACAGGGCGCCGATGACGCACAGCTCGACCACGAGCAGCGCGAGCACTGTGAGGCGATCGACCCGGATCACGATGTCGATGCCGAAGCCCTGGAAATTGGTGGCGCCGGTGAACGCGACGGGGATGTTCACGTATGGATAGCTGACCTGGAATGGCGTCGACCGTCGCGTCATACCCCAGGCAACCAGCAGCGTGAGCGCGAATGTGGCCACCGCGCCGAACATGCCCATGTTCGCGGCCGAGCGCCGCGTGCGCACGCTGGTCGCGGCGAGCACGAATGCGAGGAGCGGCACCAGCACCATGAGCGGCACCGCCCAGCCGAGGGTCGTTGACGGGTCGAAGTGGAAGCCGCCCGCCGCCGCCGGGCGCGAACCGGAGGCCGCACCAGACGCTGCCGTGAAGATGTCGCCGATGGCGACGAGCAGGCTCAGCGAGGGCTCTCCCGGCCCGCCAGCCCTACGCCGAGGGCGACCGCCGCGAGCGCCGCGATGGCGAGCACCACGGCCATCTCCTGTCCGAGAAGCGGAGCGCCAGATGCCGCGCCGAAGCGGGCGACGCCCACAAACGCGGTTCCCGCTCCGGCGAACATCACCGGCAGCCCGGTCAGCGCGGCCGTGAGGTCACGTCTCCAGGCCGCGATGAACGCGCCGAGCGCGGTCAACGCCGCGGAGACGAACAGCACCGAGACCAGCGTGACCGTCACCGTCGGGTCTCTCTTTCGTCTCGCGGCCGCTCGCGGCGCCATGCCAGGGCCGCGCCGACCAGCGCCACCAGCACGAGCCCGGCGATGGCATCGGTGGCGACGCCGTCATGCGCGAACAGCAGACGCCCGACGGAAACGGCGCCAAACGGGCCGCCGTAGAAGGTCGCGTGCGCGAACTGGCCGCGAAACGCCGCATAAGCCAGGCCGATGAACAGGAGAGCGGCGCCGACCGCGCCGACCTGGCGCCAGATCGCGCCCGCCGCCTGCTCGACCGTCCTGTAATCAGGTCGCGCGATGAGCAGCGCGCCAGCGATGTATGCGAGCAGGACAACCACCGCCGCAAATCCCGCGGACAGGGACGCGTAGATACCTGCCACGCCGAGCCCGGTCAGCGCGAGCGCCGTGCCGCGACGCGATTGGCCGTTCAGAAGGGCGACGGCGATGCCGCCCGCGCCAGCCAGTGCAGCGGACACGTAGAAGCCGATCGCGTGGAGGGAGTCCATCCGCACTCCGTGGTTGGAAAGAGTGGTCCTTGCCGGCTACTCGACCGAGGCGCCGGTGACAGCGCGCCAAGCATACAGGAGCCCGGTGGCGGCGATTCCGACCACAGCGGCTGCGGCCAGCGCGCCTCCGGAGGTGGTTGGGGAGATCGCCAGCGCATATCCGTACGCCGCCAGGACCACGAGCCAAACCACGGCCAGCCCGATCGCGGCCATCCGCGGTTCTTCGATCCTGCGCAACCGCCTCGAAAGTGGGGCCACGAGGGCAGTATCGCAGACGAGCGAATCAGGCCAGGGACTCGACCCACTGGCGGTGCAGCGACCCATATCCGCCGCTGCGCTCGCGCAGGTCGGCAGGGGCCCCGTCCTCGACGACGCGCCCACCATCGATCACCAGCACTCGGTCGGCGATCTCGACCGTCGACAGGCGGTGGGCGATGATCACCGCGGTACGGTCGCGCAGAAGGGTGCGCAGGGCCCGTTGTACCAGGCGCTCCGACGGGAGGTCAAGCGAGGAGGTGGCCTCGTCGAGGATGAGCACCTGGGGATCAGCCAGGAACGCGCGCGCGAACGCGACGAGCTGGCGTTGGCCTGACGACAGCCGCACGCCGCGCCGGCGCACGTCGGTCTCATACCCGTTGGGCAGCGCGCTGATGAAGTCGTGGGCCCCGATGGCGCGCGCGGCCTCCTCCATCTCGGCGGCGCTCGCCTGCGGCCGCCCGAATCGAAGGTTGTCGCCGACGTTGCCCGAAAACAGGAAGCTCTCCTGCGTGACCATCACCACGGCCCGGCGTAGGTCCTCGGTCGCGATCGAGCGCAGATCGACGCCGTCCAGGGTGACCCGCCCGGTGGTCGGGTCATAGAACCTGGCCATCAGGCGCGCCATCGTGGTCTTGCCAGCGCCGGTCTCGCCGACCAGGGCGACGATCTGACCCGCGGGGATCTCGATGTCGATGTCGTGGAGGACGGCGTTGTCGCGGTAGGCGAACGTGACCCCTTCGAAAGCAACGGTGCCTTTGATTGGGCCCATGCGCACCGGACTCGCCGGCTCAGGCACCGTAGGCGCCTCCTCGATCACGCCGGCCAGCTTCTCGAGAGCCGCACCGGCCGCCTGAAAGACGTTGTAGAACTGCGACAGGTCCTGCATCGGCTCGAAGAACTGCCTCAGGTACAAGACGAACGCTGTGAGCACACCCAGGGTGAGCTGGCCCTGCACCACCAGGTAGCCGCCGAACAGCAGCACTGAGGCCGTGGTCAAGCGGCCGAGCAGCGTGATGCCAGGACCGAACGTCGATGCCAGGCGGTTCGACCAGATGTTGGCGTCCCGGTAGCGTCCGTTCACGTCCTCGAAAATGAGCTGGTTGCGCGGCTCGCGCCGAAACGCATGGACGGCCCGGATCCCGCCGAGGGACTCGACGTAATGCACGATCACCAGCACGATCGCGCGCCGCACCGCGCGGTATGAGCGCGCCGAGTTGCTGCGAAACCAGTAGGTGAGCCCGAGCACGAGCGGCATCGCGACAAGCGTCACCATGCCGAGGCGGGCGTCGAGGTGGATGAGGATGACGCTGATCGCCACCACCGAGATCAGGGACGTGATCACAGACGTCAGGCCGGTCGCGAGAAGCTCGTTGAGCGCGTCGATGTCGGAGGTGAGGCGCGAGATGATTCGGCCGGACGTGTAGCGCTCGTAAAACGAGAGCGACAGCTCCTGCACATGCCCAAACAGCGCGCGGCGCAGGTCGAACAGGATGTCGGCGCCGATGCGGCCTGAAAGGCGGAGGAAGAGGTAGTTGGCGGCCGCATTGATGACAAGTGCAAGCAGCAAGGCGCCCACGATGAGCGCAAGCGTCCGCAGGTTGCCGGTATGGCCCGGACGGATGCCTCGGTCGATGCCGAGACCAACCAGGTACGGCAGGGCCAGATACGCGGCCGAGCGGATCAGGATCAGGACCGCTGAGAGCGCGAGCTCCGTGCGGTAAGGACGCGCGAGGTTCCCGAGCAGCCGCCGGCTGCGCCTGCGCAGCAGTCCGGCCACGCTCGGCGAGAACTCGTCGACCTCTTCTGACGCGACTCCTCGCCAGCGATCCGCGGGGCTCATTGCACTCAAGCGGTCTGCATCCTTGAGGCCTCGTACTCCTGCGAAAGCAAGGCGCGGTACAGGTCATTGGACTTCAACAGGTCTTTGTGGGCGCCGATGGCGACGACCGAGCCGCCATCGACCAAAGCCACCCGATCCGCGAGCGCGAGCGTCGAGGGCCGGTGCACGACCAGGAGGGCGGTCACGCCGTCGAGCACCCGGGCGAGCGCCTCCTCGATGACTGCCTCGGTATGAACGTCCACCGAGGAGAGTGGGTCGTCCAACACGAGTACCGGCGGGCTCCCCAGCACGGCGCGGGCAAGTGCGAGTCGCTGCCGCTGGCCTCCGGACAGCGTGTAGCCCTGCTCGCCGACCCGAGTCTCCAACCCCCATGGCAGATCCCAGACGAAGCCGGCCTGCGCGACGTCGATGGCACGCTTGAGCTCTTCGTCGGAGACGATCGGCCTGCCCATGACGAGGTTCTCATGGACCGAGGCCGAGAACAGGATGGGGTCCTCGAAGGCGACCCCGATGTGGGTGCGAAGCGAGCGAAGCTGGAGGTCGCGCACGTCGATGCCGTCGACCAGGACCTGGCCCTCGGCGACGTCGTAGAGCCGCGGCAGCAGGTAGGCGAGCGTAGTCTTCCCACTCCCGGTGCGGCCGACGATGCCGACGGTCTCTCCGGGCTCGATGGCCAGGTTCAGGTCGCGAAGGATCCATTCGTCGGACTTCGGGTACTTGAAGCAGACGCCGCGAAACTCGAGGCGCCCTGTGCACCGCTCGAGCGAGCGGGCGCCGGACCGGTCGGCGATCTCGGGCCGCGAATCGAGGACCTCGTTGAGGCGCTCCGATGCGGTGCGGCATTCCTCGCTCATCGACAGCACCCAACCGATCGCGTCCATCGGCCATGTGAGCATGAAGACATAGTTCATGAAGGCGACCAGGCCGCCGATCGTCAGGTGGCCCTGGACGACGTTGAATCCGCCTAGCAACAGCACGGCCACCAGCGAGAGGTTGGGCAAGAAGTTGAGCTGGGTCCACAGCCGCGAGCGGGCGCTGATCCCCTCCAGGCTCGTGGTGCGCAGCAGCCGGCCCTGGTCCTCAAAACGCTTCTGCATGAGCGGCATGCGTCCGAAGGCCTTGATGATGCGAACGCCGGTCGCCATCTCTTCGATGATCGTGGTGAGGTCGCCCTGCTGGTCCTGCAGTCGCCGGGCGATGACCCGGTACCTGTCCTGGAACCTCTTGCTGAAGTAGGCGATCGGCAGCATGCAGGCGACGACCACGAGCGCCAGCACCCAGTCGAGGCTGAGCATCAGCACGAAGACGACGGCGAACGTCACGAACGTCTGCAAGAACCAGATCAGGCCGAAGCTGACGAAGCGGCGCACAGTTGCGATGTCGGAGATCGCCCGGGATAGGAGCTGCCCCGACTGCCAGTTGTCGTGAAAAGAAACCTGCAGGTTCTGCAGGTGGGCGTAGAAGTCGTTGCGCAGATCCGTCTCCATGCGCAGCGAGACGATGCCCGAGTAGTTGCGCCGAAGATAGATGAAGGCAAACTCGAGCAGGCCGATGAGAACGAGCAGGCCCGCCATGGGCAGCAGCTGGCCCAGGCGGTGATGTGAGATCGGCCCGTCGAAGATGACCTGGATCACCTTCGGGATCGAAGCCGCAGCGGCGAGGCTGCCGAGCTGAGCCACACCGAAGACCACGACCAGCCCGAGATATGGCCGCAGGTACGGGAGGTAGCGCTTCAGCGCCAGGAGACCCAAGGATTCGACCTACCTGCGCGCGGTTTTTTGGCGCGCGGAACAACCGGAGGGATGGGGGTCGATCAGTTTAACTCGCCTCCCCGCTTCGCGGGGAGGTCGGCCCGCTCGCGAAGCGAGCCGGCCGGGTGGGGAGCTACAACGTCGAAGAGCGCACGCTATCCAGCGAGGTCTCGGATCGAGACGATGCCGATGACGTCGCCATCCTTGACCACCGGCAGATGCCGGAAGCCCCTGTCGAGCATCGTCTTGAGTGCGTCTTCGACCTGAACATCAGGCCCCACTGTCACCGGCTCGCGCGTCATCCATGACGAAACGGCGTGTGATGGTGCGTCATGGGAATGCGAGATGGCGCGGACGGTGTCGCGCTCGGTGAAGATGCCGTCGAGCTTAGTGCCCTCCATCACCAGCATCGAGCCCACCCGGTGCTGCGCCATCAGCGCAACCGCTTCGCCGACGGTTGTCGAAGGACTGACGGTGAAGAGCGACTCGTTCATGACCTCCCGCACGGTGGCCATGAGGCAAGTCTAAGCCTGGAATCAGTGAGTGACGAGCTGAATCGACTGCGGATACAGAGGCATGGGATAAGCCGCCAATAGGGCGGTGGCGGCCAGGACAAGAAGCACAAGCAGGCCGTCCAGTCGAGCGTAGCGCGGTCCACGCCTCCAGCCGAGCACGGATATCGCGACCATGACCAGAACTCCGACTGTCTTTGCCACCAGGACGACGCCATACGACGACGTCCACAAGCTGCTGACGTCAGCCACCACCGCGGCTGCGCGCAGCACGCCGGTCAGCGCCGTGATGGCGAATGCGAGGAAGGCGACACGGCCGAAGCGCTCGAGCATGGCCCGGCCCTCGCCCACTCCCCACCCCTCTGGTGGGCGCAGGGTGGCCAGGACGAGGATTCCGCCTCCCCACATGCCCGCGGAGAGGACATGCACGGCGTCTGTGAAAATCGCACCGCCCGCGGGCTCCACTGCGGCGGCGTGGCCGGCGAACGGCAGGGCCAATACAGCCAGGAGCGCTGGCGGCACCGCCCAGCGCCGGAGGAAGATGCAAGAACCCAGAGCGATGCCCTCGGCCGCAACACGGACGACCACGGCGGGATTCGGGTGCCCGACACGCAACCAATCCGCCCCGAGCACCAACATGCCACCCGTGAATGCGGCCGCAAGGGCCGGCTCCATAGAGGGCCGCGCCCACCTGATCTGCGGCTGCATGCCGGCCAGCCGCCGTACCACGACGACACCGATGAACCCGAGGAGCCCCGCACATTCCAGCCAGCGCAGGACCGCGATGGCGAGGTCGGCGGGCGGCGGCAGGCTCAACGCGGGACTACACTAACCGCCGATCTCCATGGGCGCTGATTCGGTGCTCGACGCTGTTCGGCGAGTTGAGGAAGCGCCTCTACGGGACCTCGTCGACGTGAGCATCGAAGACGTCGTGACGCAGATGGATCACCTCCTCGAGCCGGAGGTCGATTCGGCCTCGCTTTACCGCCGATGGGAGCGCCAGCAATGGGCCGTCTCCGACCTGGATTTCTCCACCGACGTTCAGCATTGGCAGAACCTCCCGATCAACGTGCGGCAGGTGATGCAGCACACCATGACGCTCTTCTTCATCGGAGAGCAGGCCGTGACGGACACGCTGGCTCCACTCCTTCATGCCGCGGCTGAAGAGGACGAGCGGATCTTCCTGGCTACGCAGATAGCGGATGAGGCGCGGCATACGGTGTTCTTTCAGCGCTTCTTCGAGGAGGTCCTCGGGGTAGGCGGAGGCCTGCACTCCGCGCTCGGCGCCCTCAACCCGCGTGCAACCGAAGGCTTCCGAAAGATCTTCGACCACCAGCTCATCGACGCGATGGACCTGGTCCGCCGCGAGCCGCGTAACGAGCGCGCCTGGGTGGAAGGAGTCGTGACCTACCACCTGATCATCGAGGGATATCTGGCCATCACGGGTCAACGGAGCCTGCTGCGGACGCTTCGGAACGTTGGCATGATGCCGGGATTCGTCGCCGGCTTCACGGCGGTTGCCCGAGACGAGTCGAGGCACATCGGCTTTGGCGTGCTGGCGCTGCGTCGCCGCATCGCCAATGAGCCCGAGATGGCACGTGTCGTGACGCTCAAGGTTCTCGACCTCCTCGAGCCGGCGGTGAGAACGGCGGTTTCGCCCGACCGCCGGCTTCCGATCGAGGACCCGCGGACGGTGCCGCCGCCCCTTCGCGTCAACGGTGTCGAGCTGCGGGAATTTGCTCTTGGGTCGCTGGCCAAGCGGCTGCGAGCGGCCGGCGTCTCCGCGGCCGCCGCGGATGACATCCGAGCGCATGGCATGGCGTTGTACGACGCCGCGTGGTCCGAATACGAACGCAACCACGGGCTGCGCCACCCGGCGCGGTTCTACCAGGAGGGCCTGGTTACCGCTCCCTAGCCCGTGATCGTGCCGCCGCCGAGCACCCTGCTCCCCGAGTAGAGGACCGCGGCCTGGCCGGGCGCGGCGCCGAGAAAAGGCTCGTCGAGCCGCAGGCGTCCCCCAGCGTACGTGGCCGGGATCGGCGCGGCGTGGTACCGCAGGCGCGCCTGGCATCGCACCGGCTCATCGGCAGCGCCGTCGATGAAGCTCACGTCGCGCAATGGGACGTCACGCACCTCGAGCTCATCTTTGCGCCCCACAACGAGCCGATTGGACGGCGCGTCGATCTTGATCACGTACCAGGGTCCTGTTTCGCGCAAGTCTCCGAACCCGCTTCGCTGGCCGACCGTGTACAGCGGGGTGCCCTGGTGGCTGCCGAGCTCTCGGCCGCTGGAATCGACCACCGCTCCTGCTCGCACGGGCAGCCGCCTGGACAGATACCTCGCCGTCTCCCCGCGGGGAACAAAGCAGATCTCCTGGCTCTCGGCCTTGTCTGCCACGGGCAGGCCGAACTCGTGCGCATGCTCGCGGACCTCGTGCTTGGTCATGCCGCCGAGCGGAAACACGATTCGGCCCAGCCTCTCGCGATCGAGGTGGTAGAGCATGTACGACTGGTCTTTTGAGGGATCGATGGCGGTATGCAGCTCCAGTCCATCAGCTCCGGCGAGAATGCGCGCGTAGTGACCGGTGGCAAGCTTGTCGAAACCGAGCTCGACGACTCGCGAGAGCATGAGGTCGAAGCGCACGAACGCATTGCAGCGGACGCACGGGTTCGGGGTCCTGCCCTCGAGGTAGTCGCGATGAAACGGCTCGATGACGCGCTCGCCGAACTCCGCCTCCAGGTTCCAGCAGTAGTAAGGAATATCCAGCAGGTTCGCGACTCTGCGCGCATCCTCGACCGCCGAGAGCGAGCAGCACCCGCCGTGTCTGGCGGATTCTTCGCCGTCGTCGCGGGGCCATTGCTGCAGGGTGACCCCGACGACCTCGTGCCCTTGAGCCTGGAGCAGAGCCGCGGCAACCGACGAGTCGACGCCACCCGACATCGCAACCGCAATTCTCACGTGCGCTTCCCCGCGATCTGCCTGGTCACGACTTCGGCGTCCTCACCGACGCCATAAAGAATCGACGACTTGGTCTTCCTGAGCCAGTGCACTCCTACAAAGTAGAGTCCCGGGACAGCGGTCGCTCCATCGGTCTGGATCGGAAAGCCCATATCGTCGAAAACGGGAAACCTCACCCAGCCGTATTCGGGTCGATAACCGCTCGTCCAGATGACCGTACCGACTCCGTCACGCGCAACATCGAGCGCCGCGCGGGTCTTGATCCGCATCGGAGGCGGAAGGTGGTACTCCGGCCGGGGCGTTCCGGTCTTCGAGCAATAGGCATCGATATAGCCCCTCACATCGCCCCAGCGCGCGTCGCCAAAGTCCACGCTGGCAGCGAGGTCGTTGGCGAAGTGAATGGTTGAGCCGTCCGAGCCCAGGTAGCGGCCAAGCAGCTCGACGCCGAGGTCATGCAGCGTGCGGAAATGAAGGTCGTGACCGCCTGCGTGGCCGCTCGCCTGCGGGTTCCCGACCAGGCGAGCAGGAGGTGAGGGAAGCTTGTCCGGCGTGCGATCCATGAAGCCTGACTCGATCATCCACCAGACCAGGTCGTGGCCAGCGAGCCGGCGCGGGATCCACGGGCACCGACCGCACGCAAGGAACACCCTGCGTCCCGCACTGTGCAGCTCTTCCGCAATCTGGCAGCCGGTTTGGCCGCTGCCGACTATCAAGACGTTTCCCGGCGGCAGGGCGCCCGGGTTGCGGTAGTCCTCGGCGAGAAGCTGGTGGACCGCGCTGGGGAGCGTGTCGGCTCCTGCCGGGCGATGCGCCTTCTGGTACGAACCTGATGCGACCACCACCGAGCTCGCGCGTATCGCGCGATCGCCTACCCTCAAGACGAACCTGCCGTGTGAGTCTGCATCCGCGGTGGACACGCGACAGCCCTCCCGAACAGGCGGCTTGAAGGACGCCGCCCAGGCCTCGAAGAAATCGATCAGCTCGGCGAGCGTCATGAAGCCATCAGGTTCATCACCGGCGTAGGCGGCGCCGGGGAGCTTGACCGACCAGTTGGGGGTGACCAGGCAGAACGAATCCCAGCGGCGGTTGCGCCAGGTGTCGGCGATGCGCTCCGCCTCGAGGACGACATGGTCGACCCCCGCCTGGGTCAGATGCCAGCTCGTGGCAAGGCCCGCCTGGCCGCCGCCGACAACTGCGACATCGACGCTCTCGGTCATATCTGAGCGCTAGCCGACGAGGTCGCCTTCTGCCGGCTCGACCCTGACGCCACGGGATTCGAGATATTCGACGCCTTTGTCGAGCTCGTCCGGCTCGCCGGTGACCTCGAGCAGGACCCAGCCCGCGTCACCAGTGACATCGGCCCGCCGGATGTTGGTCACGATCTCGAATTTCCGGCCGAGCTGATAGATGACCGGCTCTTTCACCAGGTCGGTGCCGAAGATCAACTTGAGACGGCGCCTCGCCATGCGGCGAAGTCTAAGTTGGCGGGCTAGCTAGCCGCCGGCGACCGCCGGCACGATCGAGATCTCGTCCCTCTCGGAGACCTTGGCCTCCAGCCCGGCACCGAGCCGTACGTCCTCGTCATTGAGGTAGACGTTCACGAACTGGCGGAGCTGACCCTTGTCGTCGAGGAGGCGGTCCTTGAAGCCGGGGTAGCGGCGGTCGAGGGCGTCGATCGCCGAGCCGAGGTCGCCGGCCTCGACCTTCACCGTCGTCTCGCCGTCAGACAAGCGTCGGAGGGGTCCTGGGATACGGAATTGGGGCATCCCTAAATATTCACCTTCTCGCGAAACGATTTCAGGCTCGGTTCTATTTCGACCCTGCGCGCGTGGCCGTCGACTGAAGCCAGCACGTCAGCCGTCTTGAGGCCATGCCCGGTGACGTAGGCGACAACGACCTCGTCACCCTTCCAACGCCCGGCGCGGGCCAGCTTGGCAAGCACCCCGATGGTGACGCCGCCGGCGGTCTCGGTGAAGATGCCTTCGGTGCGTGCTAGCAGCCTCATGGCGGCCACGATCTCATCCTCGGTCACCGCCTCGACGACCCCGCCGGTCTCGCGCGCGACGCGGTTGACGTAGATGCCGTCGGAGGGGTTGCCGATCGCAATCGAGCGGGCGATGGTGTTGGGCTTCACCGGCAGCACCCGTTCGGGCGTGTCGGACTTGAAGGCGTTGTAGACCGGCGCGCAGCCGAGCGCCTGGGCCCCGGTCAGCGCTGGAACACGTTCGTCGCGCACGAGCCCGTACTCGATGAGCTCGCGAATCGCCTGGCGGTGGCGCACGAACTGGCAGCCGCTGGCGATCGGGATGATGATTTCGTCGGGTAGCCTCCAGCCCAGCTGCTCGACCGTTTCGAAGGTGAGGGTCTTGGAGCCCTCGGCATAAAAGGGCCTGATGTTGATGTTGCAGAAGGCCCACGGCGTGGACTCCAGAAGCTGGCTGCAGAGCCGGTTGACCTCGTCGTAGTTGCCTCGGACCGCAACGACGTTGGGGTCGAAGACGCTGATGCTCACGACTTTGGCCGGCTCGAGGTCGACCGGAATGAAAACGAAACACTCAAGACCGGCGCGCGCGGCGTAGGCGGCGACCGCGTTGGCCAGGTTGCCGGTGGATGCGCAAGCTATGGTTTCAAATCCATTGGCCCGAGCCCAGCTGATCGCGACAGATACGACCCGATCCTTGAAGGAGTTGGTCGGGTTCATGCTGTCGTTCTTCAGGTAGAGGTTGCGGAGACCCAGCTCGGCGCCCAGGCGGTCGGCCTTGACGAGCGGCGTGAACCCTTCGCCCAGGCTGACCACCGGGGTTTCATCCTCGATCGGGAGCAGGTCTCGATAACGCCACATCGACGCGGGGCCCTGCTCGATGCGCTGGCGGGAGACCTTTTTCTTCAAGGCCGCCTGGTCGTAGACAACATCGAGCGGCCCAAAACACATCTCGCAGACGTGGGTCGCCTGGAGCTCGTACTCCGTCCCGCACTCGCGGCAGCGCAGCCCGAGGAGCTTGGCCATCGTGTCAGTTTAGATTGGCGACTAATCCGGCCCGCGCGCGAGCCGCTGGAATTCGGTGACCGGCGGGATGGTCAGCATGCGGCCCGTCGTCGCTGCGCACGATCTGCCAACCACCCTCATGGGCCATCCAGTGATGCCGATGACACACAAAAGAATCAGGTTGTCGAGGTTGGTCGAGCCACCATAGATCCAGTGCATCTGAGTGTCATGCTCCGGATGCCTGGCGGGTTGGCTCCCCAATGCACTAGCCGCGGTGGCTTCCATTTGAATTGCCGCCCGTCGGGCATTAAAAAGGCCGGCCGGCGTGACTTCATAGGAGCGTGGTAACCGCCCCAACTCAGTTGTGTCCACCGACCGGGCCTCAATCCCCCTTGTAAGGAGACAGGACCATGGTGACACTCGGGAGCGACTCCCACAAACGCACGCACACGTTCGTCGCCGTCGACGAGAACGGCAAGCAGCTCGACTACCAAACGTTTCCGGCGACCACGCCCGGTCACCTGGAGGCTCTGCGATGGGCGAGTCGGTGGCCGGACCGCCGGTGGGCGCTGGAGAACTGTCGACACCTGTCGCGGCGGTTGGAATCGGATCTGCTCCATGCCGGCGAGGCGGTGGTCCTGGTCCAGGCGCGACTCATGGCGACAGTTCGTGTCACAGGTCGTCAGCTCGGCAAGTCGGACCCCATCGACGCCCTCGCCGTGGCTCGGGCTGCATTGAGAGAGCCGAACCTGCCGGTCGCTCGCTTGGAAGGCAAGAGCCGAGAGGTCAAGCTCCTGCTCGACCATCGCGAGGATCTGGTCGGAGAGCGAACTCGAATCTGCTGCCGTTTGCATTGGAACCTTCATGAAATCGAGCCTGGACTGGAACTGTCGGACAGCGCTCTGATCCGGTGGTGCGTGATGGACCAGGTCGAGAGAATCGTCCGCCAGCACAGCGGCCTGTTGGCTGAAATCGCCCTCGAGCAGTTAGAGACCATCCGGCGCCTCACTAGGCGCATCAAAGCCCTGGGGCTCCAACTTCGAGCGTTGATGCGTCAGCTGACGCCAAGCCTGCTGCAGCTCCAGGGCTGCGCCACCCTGTCCGCGGCAAAGATCTTTGCCGAAAGTGCCGACATTCGTCGGTTCGAAACCCGGGCTGCGTTTGCGCTGAACAACGGCACCGCGCCCATACCGGTCTGGTCTGGCAACAACGTGCGGCATAGGCTGAACCGCGGCGGCAATCGGCAGCTCAATGCGGCCCTCTACCGCATCGCAATAATCCAAGCCCGCGACGAAGGCCTGGGAAGAACCTACATCGCGAAACGACTGGCTCTAGGAAACACTCGGCGCGAGGCACTTCGGTCACTCAAGCGTCGTATCTCTGACGAGGTCTTCCGGCGGCTCTGGAATGACCTGCCACTGGTCTTGAATGAGCGTTTTTCGGAGGCGGCTTGACATAGGAGATTCACGTGGTGCGCCGCAGACAGCGAGGGCGACCGATCACATCCGGGCCATCGGCAAGAACCGTCACGCGCATTGAGGGCGCGACGAGCGGGCCCCGACACCACGCGCTTCGCACGACCCACATCGATCACAGCCGATTCCGAGTCGAGCAGGACGCGCGTGATGTTTCCATCACACGCAAGGCGTTCGACGATCTTGGAAGAGATCGGCAATGAGAACTCCAAATCCGCGGCCGGCGCACCGGCGAGTCCAAGAAGTGTCTCGATTGAGCTCGTGACTTGAATGGACGCTCGCTCCGGCCCGCCCGTCGCCAGCTCGACGAGCGCATCCGCCAGCCGCTGCCCGCGCTCACGACGGTCGTGTTCTCCCGACTTCTGCGCGAGCGGCTCGAGGGCGGCTCTCAATGCGGCTCCACCGAATGCGTCGAGCACCCCGCTCAGCACCATCGTGCCGTCGATCCAATTACTCAACGAGAGGCGCCGGTTCTGCACCTCGTCGGCCTCATTCTCGGCATACCCGTCGGCATCCGCCGCATGCCTTGCGTGCTGGCAGTAGAAGTGAAACTTGCCGGGCGTGTGCTCACGTGCATACTCGATCAGCGGACGCTCGTCGAAGCGGTCTTTCAGCGCCTCCGCCGTCCGGGCCATGACCGTTACATGCGCGAGTCCGATCTCGCCCTGAGCAACGGCCTCGACGCTGCGCGGCAGCCGATCCATCGTCCTCCCCACCGCGACACTCGCTGCGGCCGCGCCGCTGGTCATGTGGCAGTTGAAGCGGATCCAGTCGATCGGGCCGACAAAGCCCAGCTCGTCATATTCATCGGTCGCCGCAAAGCCGGCGGCGTCTTCGGCAAAAGACAGCTCCATCAAGTCGATGGCCTTCCGCTTGCGCATCATCCGCGCTCGCCGCTCCTCGCCCACGACCTCGACGCGCACCGGAGTTTCGTTCATACCGCCACTCTACGAACATCAGTTCGACACTGGAACCCAGCCTGTTTAGATGCGGTGTCCAGTGGCCGGTTGCACCTTCAAATGCGAACGGCCCTACGACCGGGCCATCGCAGCCTGGATCGCCTCCCACACCCGCATCGGGTGACAGGGCATGTCTATGTGGCGCACCCCGAGGTGCGACACCGCGTCGATGACCGCGTTCTGCACCGCCGGTGTCGACCCGATCGTCCCCGACTCCCCGACGCCTTTGGCGCCGAGCGGGTTGTGCGGGGATGGCGTCTCGGTGTGCAGGGTCTCGATGAAAGGAATCTCCCCGATGCTCGGGATCGCGTAATCGACCAGGCTCGTCGTCAACGGGTTGCCGTCGGAGTCATGAACGAACTCCTCGTACAGCGCCTGCCCGACCCCCTGCGCGACGCCGCCATGGACCTGCCCCTCGACCAGCATCGGGTTGAGAATCTTGCCGCAGTCATCCACAGCGACGTGCCGCACGAGCCGGGCCTCGCCGGTCTCGGTGTCGACCTCGACCACGGCGATGTGGCACCCAAACGGAAAAGTCTGGTCGGTCTGGATGAAGTCCTCCTCTGCCGCCAAGACGGCTTCGGAAGCAAGGTCCGCCCACCCCAGTGACGACGCCGGCACGCCGCGCACTCCGAATCGCCCGCCCTCGATGCGAACGATGTCGTCGAGATTCGCCTCCAGCTGCCGCGCTGCTTCCTCACGAGCCTTTTCGATCACCGAAAGGCACGCGCCGCGCACTGCGCTTCCACCCAGCTGCAGCGACCGCGAGAAGTAACTCCCGTCACCGCTCTTGACCACGCCGGTGTCTGACTCGATCACGCGCACCGACTCCATCGTGACGTCCAGGAGCGCGGCCGCCAGCTGTGCGAATGCGGTCTCGTGCCCCTGCCCGCTCGAGGTCGTGCCGGCGTGAACGGTGACAATGCCACCGGCGTCCACCCGCACAGCCCCGTGCTCCATAGGGGTGCCACCCGCGGTCACCTCGACGTAGGACGAGATCCCGATTCCAAGCTGAAGCCGATCACCTCGTGTCCGGCGCACGTCCTGCTCCCGCCGCAGCTGCTCGTACCCCGCCGCCTCCAGTGCAACATCGAGTGCCCGCACGTAGTCGCCTGAGTCGTATGTGACACCCGTCGGAGTGTCGTGAGGAAACGGTGACGTGATCAAGTTGCGCCGGCGCAATTCGGCAGGGTCGATGCCCAGCTCATCCGCGAGCATGTCCATCGCGCGCTCGATCAACGCCGTCGCCTCGGGCCGGCCCGCGCCGCGGTAGGCCGCGATCACCGATGTGTTGGTAGACGCGGCTCGAGCGCGGACCCAGGCCTTGGGGAGGTCGTACACCCCACACGCCATCTGGGCCGTCAAAAGGGGCAGGTACGCACCAATGGCCGGATATGCTCCGGCATCGCCGATGAGCTCGACCTCCAGCCCGACCAGGGTGCCATCGCGCTTTGCGCCCAGGCTCACGTGCTGGATCTGGGCACGCCCCTGCGTCATCGCCACCATGCTCTCGGAGCGGTACTCGAGCCACCGAACCGGACGGTTCAGCTTCAGAGCGAGCGCGCCGACCACGCTGTGCTCAGGGTAAGTCGCGAGCTTCGCGCCGAACCCGCCGCCAACGTCGGGGGTGACCACGCGAACCTTCGACTCCGGCAGGCCGACCGCCTCAGCCACCTCGTCCCGGACGCGGAACGGCACCTGGCTCGACACCCACACATCAAGTCCGCCCTCGCCGTCGGGTTCGGCAATCGCCACGTTGGTCTCGATCGGCACGCCTGCCACGCGCTGGTTGACGAACCGGCCGCGAACGACGACCTCAGCGCCCTCGAGTGCGCCCGCCTCCCCGATTTCAACCCGGAACGCGAGGTTGTCCTCCTTGTCGGGATGAAGAATCGTTGCTCCCGGTTCAAGCGCGACCGCCGCGTCGACGACCGCAACCAACGGGTCATAGTCGACCACCACCGCTCCGGCAGCGTCGATCGCCTCGGCCTGGGTCGCCGCCACGACCACGGCGATCATGTCCCCGACGAACCGGACCACGCCGGTCGCGAGCGGCGGCCGGGCCATGGTGTCCGGGGCCGGGAACTGCGCTCGCGGCTTCAGCCCCAGGTCGCTCGCGAGAAATACGCCCACAACGCCGGGCATAGCCGCGGCTTCGCCGATGTCGACGTTGCGAATGCGAGCGTGCGCGAGCGTCGAGCGCACGAACACAGCATGTAAAGATCCAGGTCGGCGAACATCGTCGGTGTACTGCCCCGCACCAGTTACGAGCCGCGGGTCCTCCCGCCTTCGGACCGCGCCTCCTAGCGCGGACCTCACGGCCATCTAGTTGTGCACGGGCTAGAGGGAGTCCAGGTTCTCGACGATCGCTTCTTGCGTCGTGCGAGCGATCACGACGACAGCCTCTTCGTTGGAGTGCGCGTTCGATTCGATGTGATGGACGAACGGCGGAATGTAGATGTAGTCGCCGGGCTTGGTCCTCAGGCGCACCTCGTGCCCGTCCGCGGAATAGACGAACTCGGGATTCCCTGACACGACGTAGATTCCGGTCTCGCTTTCGCCGTGGTGATGCGGACCTGAGGCAACCCCGGGCGCGACGTGGGTCTGGCCCATCCAGATCGCGCGGCTGCCGACGGTGTCGCCGGACAGCGCCGCCAGCCTCGACATGCCCGCCGTCTGCGCGGTGGCCGTCGTGCACGCCTCGGAGGGCACGTGAAAGAGCCGTCCCACGCCAGCAACGATACTTGCCTGCGAGGATGCAGGATCGCGCGCGCCGCTGGGGGGTGATCCCCGAGTACTTCGGGTACACCGGCGAGAAAGTGACCGCGAGCCCCGCGGCGGAAGAAGCCGTGCTCGAAGCCCTCGGCGCCACCCGAGACCAGCCGCCTCGCAACAAGCGCTACGCGCTGCCTCCCGGACCATGCGCGCCTGCTCCGGACCGCGTCTGGGGCTGGGCGATTCAGCTCTACGCACTGCGGTCACGCGCCAGCTGGGGCGTTGGCGATTTCGCGGACCTGCGTCGTTTCGCGCGCTCGGCACGGCGGCGTGGCGCCTCGGTCATGCTCCTGAACCCGCTCGGAGCGCAGGTGCCGACGCTGCCCTACCAGCCATCCCCCTATTACTCGTCGTCGAGGCGATTCCTGAATGCGATCTACATCCGCATCGAAGATCTCCCAGGCGCAGCGAGGTGCGCGGCTGAGATCGACCCGCTGCGCAAGGCGGCGCAGGCGCTCAACGCCGATCGGCTCATCGACTACGACCAGGTCTTCCAGCTGAAGTCAAAGGCCCTGGAGGCGATCTACAGGGCGGCCCCAAGGCCAGGTGGATTAGCCACATGGACAAGGAATGAAGGCCCCGCCCTGCGAGACTTCGCGACCTTCAATGCCCTGGCGGAGACATACGGGCCCGCCTGGCGCAGCTGGCCGGAAGACTTGCGAAGGCCGGATGGCGCCGGGGTCGAACGGCAGCGCGCACAGCTGAAGTACCGGATCGCATTCCACGAGTGGCTGCAGTTCCACCTCCACCACCAGCTCGAGCGGGCGGCAAGCGAGATCGGGCTCGTCGCCGACGTTCCCCTCGGCTTCGCCTCGGACGGCTTCGACGCCTGGCGGTGGCAGCACCTGCTGGCGCCGAAGATGCGCGTGGGCGCGCCGCCGGACGAGTTCTTCCAGGACGGCCAGGACTGGGGCGTGCCCGCATTCGACCCGTGGAAGCTGCGCGCTGCGATGTGCGAGCCGTTCGTGGACGCAATTCGCGCCGCGGCCAGACACGCGGCCGGGGTCCGCCTCGACCACGTGATGAGCCTCTTCAGGCTTTTCTGGATCCCGGACGGGATGACCGCATCGGAGGGGCTCTACGTGCGCTATCCCGCGGACGAGCTGCTGGGCCATCTGGCGGAGGAGAGCCGGCGAGCGAACGCGTTCGTGGTCGGCGAAGACCTGGGCCTGGTCGAACCATCGGTCCGAAGGCGGCTGCACAGGCGCGGCGCGCTCTCGTACCGGTTGCTCTGGTTCGAGGGGGAGTCGCCACGTCGCTGGCCACGCGACGCGGTCGGGGCGGTCAGCACTCATGACCTCCCCACGGTGGCCGGGATCTGGAACCTGACTGAGCCGGACCATCGACTCCATCGGCTGCGAAAACAGCTGGTGGAGGTGACCCACATGCCCGACGGCACGCCGGCCGTCGACGTGGCGGTCGCCGCCTGCAGAGTTCTCGCCCGAGGGCGGACACGCATCGTCCTCGCCCAGTTGGAGGACGTGTTGGGCGTCGAAGAACGGCCGAACGTGCCCGGCACCACGACCGAGTTTCCGAACTGGCGGCTGGCGCTGCCGGCGCCACTTGAGGAGATCGAGAGATCGCCGGGCGCGCGGAGAATCGCGGCGGCAATGAGGCGCGCCCGCCGTACCCTCACTCAGGCCAGATGAGCTCCCGTTTTGCCGGCACGGTTGGAAACGGCCGCATCCTGGCGAGAATCGGTCGCGACGGCAGCCTGATCGGGCTGCGGGGTCCCCATTTCGACCAGGAGCTGGTCGACCGGCCGATCCACGCGGCGATCGTCCTGCATAACGGGAAGCGGCGTCTCGGGGGTCGCGGCTGGAAGCACCACCTGGAGTACGTGCGCGGAACCAACGTGCTGCGTGTCCTTTCGCGGCACGCCACCGGCCTCAAGGTCGAGCGCCGTCTGGCCGCCGTCGGCGCCGGGCTGTGTTCCGCGTTCCGCTGCGACCAGGAAGCGGAGGTGGGCTGGGAGCGCGGCGTCGGCGATGTGATGCCGAAGGCAGGCCTTCGAACGACTGAAACATGGCCCGACGAGTTCGACCCACCACCGCTCGGCGGCGCCACGCGGGCCTGGGTGGTGGCCAGGGTCCCCGACCTCGCCGATCGCGCCGCGATCGCCGATCTTTACGCACGGAGCGTCCTCGTGATCGCCCAGCATCACGACATCTCGGGAGCGCTGGACGCTGGAGATGGCGCCGATTCCCTGATCGCCCACGCGCTGGATGTTTGCGGGGAGCGTGGCGCGGCGCGCGACTTCTTCGAATGGGCGCTCAAGAGCGGTCGCCGCGACACCAAGCTCGCGTGGGCGCTCGAACGCCACCTCCGGTGGTCGCACAGCCCGAGCCTGCAGGCGCGAGTTGAGGAGCTGAAAGCAATGGCGGGTCTCGAGCCGCCGCCCCAGCCGGAGCCCGGCACCGGTGCAACGCTGTGGGCGGCGTGGCAGGATGCGCAAGCCGGCCGCCGATCGGCCTCGATCGCCGCGCTGCAGTCCGCCGCGATCAAGCGATCCCCGCTGCGGCTGTTCCTCAGCGGGGCCAGCGTCGACCTCCGAGCACATGCCTTATTGCTGCTGACAGTGCATGCCCTGATACCCGCCACAGCCGCGGCCGAGGACGGTTTCTTCGAGCACCAGGCCACCGTGCAGGGCACAAGACGAGCTCGCGCACTCTATGCCGGAGCGTTCCATGGCGGCATGGCAGAGCCGGGCGAGCCCGGGCGACTGGTCGCCGAAGTTCGCGCGGACCTTCCCGTGGCCGGCGTGACGATTGACATGGAGAACGGATCGGTTGCGGAGATGGAGCGCCACGAGGAAGGAGGTGGCCTCCCTGCCCGGTGGGCGGGAAGCGTGCCGCTGGCGCAACGAAGCGGTGTTTCCCGCTACAAGATCCATGTCCACCTGCGCGACCCCATGTCCGCTCCGCTCTGGGCATCCGACTCCGACCCGCGGCCGGGCGGACAGGAGTTCGCCGTGGAGATGGACCCGCCGCCTCCGCCGGACTGGGTCGGCGATGCTCTCTGCTACCACGTGATGGTCGACCGATTTGCGAGACCAGGCGAAAGCCTGGGCGCGCCAGGCGATTCCACCGCTCTGTACGGCGGCACGCTCGACGGAGTCCGCGACCACCTCGACCACATCACGGCGCTGGGGTGCAACACGCTCTGGCTCAGCCCGGTGCACAAGAGCCCTTCCCATCACGGCTATGACTACGAGGACTTTCTCGAGGTCGAGCCGCGCTACGGCGGCGACGCGGCGCTGATTCGTCTCGTCGAGGCCGCGCACGGCCGCGGCATGCGGGTGCTGCTGGACTTCGTCCCCAATCACACCGGGCGTGGCCATCACCTGTTCCGCGACGCGGTCGACAAGGACGGCGATGCCGCGGACTATTACCGGTTCTGGCAGTGGCCTCATTACTACCGCTCCTTCGCTGATGTCATCTCGCTGCCGGAGCTCGACACCGGCAGCCTTCACGTGCAGCAGCACCTGGTTCGAGCCGCCCAGCACTGGCTGACCGCATATGGCGTGGACGGCATCCGGTGCGACCACGTCGCCGGCGTGGATCCGGCCTTCTGGATCGAGCTGCGACGTGGGCTGCGCGAGGTCACGGCGGATCCGCTGATCCTCGGCGAGGCCACGGGCTCGACCGAGTGGCTCGCGCGTTACGCCGGCCGCCTTGACGCGATCTTCGACTTCGACCTCGCGTACTACGTGCGCCAGGCCCTTGCATGCGGGCGCATGGACGCGGCCGCCTTTGCGAGCTGGCTCGATGGGCACGATACCGCCTTTGGTGGGCTCGCCAGAGCGACGTTGCTGGACAACCACGACATGAACCGCTTCCTGTGGATGGCGGGCGGCAACGCCGACCGCCTCAAGCTCGCGGCCACGTTGCTGCTGACGCTGCCTGGAATGCCAGTCATCTACTACGGCACCGAGGTCGGCCTCAGCCAGCGCCACGACGGCGTCGTCGAGAATGCCGAGGCTCGCCTGCCGATGCTGTGGGGCGGCGACCAGGACCAGGGCGTCCTCGAGCATTTCCAACGACTCGGAAAGCTGCGCGGCGAGTCGCTTGCATTGCGGCGCGGCGTGAGGCGCACGGTGCTCGCCGACGCTGAGGTGTTCGCCTACGAACGCCGGCTGGAGGACGAGAGCATGATCGTGGCGCTCAACTTCAGCGAAAGAACGCAGCGCCGAGAGCTGCCCGGGATCCCCGACCCGATCGAGCTGGCCCCGCTGGGATCCGGCGTTATGGAGGCTAGTACGATTCGATCATGATCGCCACGCCCTCTCGGCTCGCCGGCACAGAGCTCGACATCTATCCGATCAACGCACTGCCAAAGAACAGCCACGCCGACCCGTCGAGCCTGCCGATGACGGTCAAGGTCCTCCTCGAGGGCCTGCTGCGCCTGAGCGAAACGGGATCGGCCGACGACAGGAGCGTGAGCGCGCTCGCCGCCTGGCCCGCGCCGCCACCGACAGACGCGCAGCTGCCCTTCCTCCCTGCGCGCGTCCTCATGCAAGACTTCACGGGCGTGCCTGCGGTGGTGGACCTGGCCGCGATGCGGTCGGCCATGAGGCGGGCAGGCAAGGACGCGGGCAAGGTCGATCCTCTCGTCCCGGTCGACCTCATCATCGACCACTCGGTGCAGGTCGACGCGTTCGGTTTTCGCGATGCCTACACCCGCAACATAGAAAAGGAGATAGAGCGCAACCGCGAGAGATACTCGCTGCTGCGCTGGGCCCAGCAGGCCTTCCACAACTTCTCGCTCGTGCCACCGGGGATGGGCATCTGCCACCAGGTGAACCTGGAATACATCGCGAAGGTCGTCCAGGTGCGCGATATCCGCGGCCGCAAGGTCGCCATCCCGGACACGCTCATGGGCACCGACTCCCACACCACGATGGTCAACGGGCTCGGCGTGCTCGGCTGGGGGGTCGGCGGCATCGAGGCCGAGGCGGCGATGCTCGGCCAGCCCGCATATCTCGCGACGCCCATCGTCGTCGGCGTGCGCTTCAGCGGCGCGCTGCCCGCCGGCTCGACCGCCACCGACCTCGTCCTGACGCTGACCGAGATGCTCCGCAAGCACGGCGTGGTCGACAAGTTCGTCGAGTTCTGCGGCGACGGCCTTTCGAGCCTTTCGGTGCCGGACCGCGCGACGCTGAGCAACATGTGCCCCGAGTACGGGGCCACGTCGGCGCTCTTCCCGGTCGACGCGCAGACCCTCCGCTACATGGAGGTCACCGGGCGCAGCCGCGAGCAGATCGCCCTGGTCGAGCGATACACGAAAGAGCAGGGCCTGTTTCGGGTCGACGGCGCCGCAGTGCCGAAGTTCTCCGAGCTCCTCGAGCTCGACCTGACCAAGGTCGAGCCCAGCCTGGCGGGCCCGAAGCGGCCGCAGGACCGGGTGTCGCTTCCCAACGTATGGGACAGCTTTACCGCCGCCTTCGGCAATGGGCCGCGGCCCGACCCGGACGCTCTTTCGAAGCTCTCTGAGGAAGGCGGCCCCATCAACGGCCGCAGCGCCGTGGCGGTGGCGGCCAAGCCCGCCAAGAAGCTGGAGAACGGCTGCGTCGTCATCGCCGCAATCACGAGCTGCACCAACACCTCGAATCCTTCTGTGATGGTGGCCGCCGGGCTGCTCGCCAAGAAAGCCGTCGAGCTCGGCCTCGATGTCCGCCCTTACGTCAAAACCAGCCTCGCGCCGGGCTCGCGCGTGGTCACCGATTACCTGCAGACGGCCGGCTTGATGGAGCCGCTCGAGAAGCTCGGCTTCTACCTCGTCGGTTTCGGATGCACGACGTGCATCGGCAACTCCGGCCCGCTGGCCACGCCGGAGATCGAAGCCGCCGTCATTGAGGAGAACCTGAGCGTCGTCGCGGTGCTGTCCGGAAACAGGAACTTCGAATCGCGCATCCATCCACTCGTGAAGGCGAGCTACCTCGGCTCGCCGCCGCTCGTGGTCGCGTACGCGCTGGCAGGCACCGTCAACATCGACCTCACCAAAGACCCGGTGGGCACGACCCCTGACGGGAAGCCTGTAATGCTCTCAGAGCTGTGGCCTTCGCAGGCCGAGGTCAACGCGGTGGTGCAGAAGTGCGTGCAGCAAGACATGTTCAAGCGCGAGTACTCCCGCATCTTCGACGGCGACGAACACTGGAAGCAGATGACCGCTCCCACCGGTCCGATCTTTCAGTGGGACCCCAGCTCGACCTACGTCAAAGAGCCGCCGTACTTCGACGACTTCTCTCCGCGGCCGAAGCCGCTGACCGACATCGATGGCGCGCGCGCGCTCGTCGTGCTCGGCGACTCCGTGACCACGGACCACATCTCACCCGCGGGCGCGATCCCGGCTGACAGCCCTGCCGGAAAGTACCTCATCGAGAACGGCGTGCAGAAGCCCGACTTCAACAGCTATGGGTCCCGGCGCGGCAACCACGAAGTCATGGTGCGCGGCACCTTCGGCAACATCCGGCTCCGCAACAAGCTCGTCGAGCGGGAGGGCTACTGGACGCGCCACTTCCCCGGTGGCGAAGAGATGACGATCTCCGACGCCTCTGAGCGCTACCGAGAGGAGAACACGCCGCTGATCGTGGTCGCGGGCAAGGAGTACGGCTCTGGCTCGTCTCGTGACTGGGCGGCGAAGGGCCCATTGCTGCTCGGCGTCCACGCGGTCATCGCAGAGAGCTTCGAGCGGATCCATCGCTCGAACCTGGTCGGGATGGGCATCCTGCCTCTGGAGTTTGCGCGCGGCGAGAACCCGCAGTCGCTGGGGCTGACCGGTCGCGAGCAGTTCACCATCAAGGGCATCGACTCGATCACCCCGGGGCAGGCGATCGACGTCGAGGCGAGATCCGAAGACGGCCAGACGACCACGTTCAGGACCCACGCGCGGGTGGACAACGACACCGAGGTGGGTTACCTGCATCACGGCGGCATCCTGCCGCTCGTGCTGCGCGACCTGAGCTCGAGCTAGCTGTAGCTACCTAGGCCGCGGCGTCGTTGGTGCGGATCGGCTGCCGGCGCTCGTGCCCGCACTCGGGGCACTCGTAGAGGCCGACCACGGTGTCGGGGCGCGATGCATCCGAATGCAGGGTTCGAAGCTGCATCCGCACGGATCCCTCATGGCGCTCGCAGCTGGGCGCGTCCTCGTGGCTCACGGCTCCAAGATTACGCGGTGCGTCGAAACTGGCCTAGTGACCCCTCCACAACGCCGACGGCAAAGCCGTTGTCGCCCGCGCACACACCTGCACACACATAATGAGTGTGTATGGCGACGAAGCGGGCGTCAGACGAGATCACCGAGCCCCCTCCGACGGTGCGCGAGGCGATGAGCTTTGGCGCTCTCGCCACAGCGAAGCTGGTGGCCGGCGGCCAGGGCCTCGACCGGCCCATCGAGTGGGTGCGGATGATGGAGACGCCGGAGGTACAGCCCCGGGCGGGGGACCTGATCCTCACCACTGGCTTCCCGATCAAGGACGACCAGGATGCCCAGGTGCGCCTGATCGCGCGCATCGCAGATGGCGGCGGCGCCGGCCTGGTGGTACGACCTCACCCCTACCTGCGCAAGCTGCCGCCGGAGATGCTGACCGAAGCCGACCGCCTCAACGTGCCCGTCTTCACGGTCGGCGCGGACATCCAGATGATCGACCTGATGACCCCGTTGCTGGAACGGATCATCAACGCCGAGCACTGGCGCCTGAAGCGATCGCTCGACATCCACCGCCGGTTCACGGACATCGTCCTCGACGGCAAGGGTGTGAATGAGATCTGCCGCACGCTTGCCGAGCTGCTGGAAAGCGCTGTCGTCATCGAGGACGCGAGCTTCCACCTGCTGGCCCACGCCGGGGGCTCTGGTGACCCGCACCGCAAAGAGACGATCCAGCGCCAGGGCACGCCGCAACGCGTGCTCTTCGATCCCCAGATCCAGCGCATGCTCCGGGAGGTCGAGCAGAAGCGCGGCCCGGTGAAGGTGCCCGCGTTCCCGCACGTGGGCATGTCGCGCGAGCGCCTGATCGCCCCGATTCTCGCCGCCAACCAGGTGCTCGGCTACATCTCCGTGCTCGATCACCCGCCCCACCACGAGGAGCTGGCCTATATGGCCATCGAGCAGGCGGCCCTGGTACTCGCGCTTGCGATCGCCAAGGAACGTGAGCTGGCCGAGGTGGAGGGACGAGTTCGCGGCGAGTTCCTGGAAGACCTCCTGCATGGCACATACGGCGAGGAGGCGGCTGCACAACGGCGGGCCCGCCACCTCGGGTACCCACTGAATGGAAGCCACATCGTGATGCTCGTCGACATCGACGACTTCCGCGGCTTCAACAAGACTCGCCAGATCTCCGAGGATGCAATCCAGGGCCTCAAGCGAGAGTTTCTGCGCCGGGTCACCGGTGTCGTTCGCGCCAGCTATCCCCGCGCCCTGGTGCAGGGGCGCTCGGACAGCGTCGTCTCGCTGCTGCCGCTCGGCACGGAGCCCGGCGACCACCAGGCGCGAGGCCACTCCCTCGGCATGCAGGTGCGCCAGGCGATCGCGGACTGGAAGCCCGGGTTCACCGTCTCGGTCGGTTTCAGCGGCCCGACCGACGCGCCGACCGGAGTGGCGGCCGCACAGCGCGAGGTGGTGGCCGTCATGGACTCGCTGGCACGCTTCAAGCGGTGGGGCCAGGTGGTCGCGGTACCCGAGCTGGGGCTGACCGGCCTGCTCGCCGCGGTCACCGACGAGCGGCTCGTCGACTACAGCCGGCGCCATCTAGGACCGCTGATGGAGCACGACAGCTCGCGCAAGGGCAGCCTGGTGGCGACGCTGCGGGCGTACCTCGAGACCGGCGAGCAGCAGCAGGCGGCGACACGCCTGCGCGTGCACCCGAACACGCTGCGCTATCGCCTCGATCGCATCCGCGAGATCAGCGGCGTCGACCTCGAAGACCCGGAGACGCGCCTCAATCTCGCCGTCGCGCTGCGCGTCCAGGCCCTTCTGGGCATGTGAGGAACGCATAACGCTTCGCCGTTTCGTTTGTAGTTAGCGCACTAGCCTGGGCAGACGATTCCCGGTAGCCTGCGGAGCCAGTGCCCCCCACTGTGGATTCGACGCGCCGCGCCTGGCCGGGGGACCTCCCCACCAGCCGCGCTGCCTGCGGCATGGGTTTTGTCGCCACGCCCGGGCTCGGCCACGAAGCCGTGGCGCTCGGGGTCACGGCGCTGGCGCGGCTCTCCCACCGCGGCGGTCTCGACGCAGACGGCAAGAGCGGTGACGGCGCCGGCCTGCTGATTCAGGTTCCACGTCGCCTGGTGGGCGATCATGCGGTGGCCGTCCTGTTCGAATGGGATGAGCAGGCGAAGGCAATCGTCGCCGAGTCCCTCGAAGCATGCGGCCTGTCGCTGGTGGACTGGCGGGCTGTGCCTGTGGACGCGGACAGCCTTGGCGAGCGGGCCAGGGAAACCATGCCCGGAATCTGGCACGGGCTCGTCGCCAACGGGGGCTACGACCCGAACGAGTGGGAGCACCGCCTGTACCTGGCGCGCCGCCGGGCGGAAAGAAAGGCGGCCGAGGAAAGCGTGCGGATGTACCTGCCCTCGTGCTCGAGCGGCACCGTCGTGTACAAGGGCCTCATGGCGGGCACGCGGCTGGCCGACTTCTATCTCGACCTGCGGGATGAGTCGTGCGAGAGCCGGCTGGCCGTCTTCCATCAGCGCTACTCGACCAACACGATGCCGGACTGGCGGCTGGCACAGCCATTCCGGCTCTTGGCCCACAACGGCGAGATCAACACCGTCACCGGCAACCGCGCCTGGATGCGGGCACGCGAAGCCGAGTTGGAACCCGAGCTTCGCGGCGTCATCTGGCCGGAAGGGTCGGACTCCGCCTCGCTGGACAACGCGCTCGAATTGCTGGTCCATCGCGGCTGGGAGGTGTCCGAGGCCCTGATGAGCCTCGTGCCGGACGCGTGGGAAGGCCGCGGGGACCTCGCCGGCGCGGTCCGCGACTTCTATCGCTATCAGTCCATCCGCTTCGAGCCGTGGGACGGCCCCGCGGCGCTCGCGTTCAGCGACGGCCACGTCGTCGGCGCCGCGCTCGACCGCAACGGCCTGCGCCCGCTGCGCTGGCAGCGCACTCGCGATGGGATCGTAGCCGCCGCGTCCGAGGCCGGCGTCGTGACGATGACGCCGGAATCCGTCGTCGAGCGCGGCCGTCTCGGACCTGGCCAGATGCTTCTCGTGGACACCCGCGATGGGTCGGTGCTCCGTGACGCCGAGGCCAAGGAGCGCGCCGCCGCGCGCCACGACTACGGCCTCCTGGCCGACCGCGCGCTGGTGCCGGTCGAGCGACGCCATCTCGACATCGAGGCGCCCGATGACATCGCTTTCCAGCAGAGGATCCACGGCTGGGGCTCCGAGGACGTGAAGATCGTCGTCTCGGCCATGGCCGAGACCGGGGCCGAGGCCGTCTTTTCGATGGGCGACGACATCCCCATCGCGGCGCTCGGTCGCACGCCGCGCCGCATCTACGGGTACCTCCGCCAGCGGTTCGCGCAGGTGACCAACCCCGCGATCGATTCCCTGCGCGAGAAGGCCGTGATGTCGCTTCGTGTCCTCCTGGGTGCGCGTCGCGGCACGCTGGAGCCCGAAGGCGGTGCCGACCGCGAGCTGCGGAGGAGTCACCACCCGGCGATTCCCGGCGCACCAAACCTCCTCGAGCTCGAGTCGCCGGTGCTCGGCGCTGCGGAGCTTGCACGCGTCCTTGAAGACGCGACCGTTCTCGACGCCACCCATCCGGCCGGCGAATCGCTGCGCGACGCTCTGTTGAGGCTGTGCCGCGAAGCCTCTGAAGCAAATGGAATCATCGCCCTGAGCGACCGGCGCGCCGGACCGGATCGAAGCCCGGTGCCCATGGCTCTTGCTGTCGGCGCGGTGCATGAGTCATTGCTGGCGAACGGAGAGCGCATGGCCAAGGACGTGATCGCGATCGCCGGCGATGTCGTCGATGTGCACGACGTCGCGTGTCTCATCACCGTCGGCGCCGGAGCTGTCCACCCATACCTGGCGCTCGCGACAGCAGCGGAGGCGACGGAGGGTGGCGAGACCCGTTACCGCAAAGCGCTCGACGCCGGCCTGCTCAAGGTCATGGCCAAGATGGGTATCTCGTGCGTCGACAGCTATCGGGGCGCCAACGTGCTCGAGGCGCTGGGACTCGGCGCCGAGGTCATGGAGCTCTGCTTCCCGTCGGTGCCTTCCAACATCGGCGGCGCCGACCTCACCGACATAGAAAGGATGGGCGCCGCCCGTCGCGAGGCGATCGCCCCGCTTCCGGATCACGGACGCGTCCGCTTCCGCAAGGCAGGCGAACACCACGCTTACAACCCGCTCGCAGTCCGCGCTGCGCAGAAGGCCGCGAGAGAGAACGACCACGATGCGTATCTCGAGTGGCGCCGGCTCTCCAGCATGGGCGAGCCGCAGTCGCTGCGCGAGCTGCTTCGAATCAAGGCCGCACAGCCTGCGCTGCCGCTCGCGTCAATCGAGCCGGCAGAGGACATCGTGAAGCGCTTCGTGAGCACCGCGATGTCGTTGGGCGCTCTCTCGCCGGAAGCCCACGAAGCGCTGGCCATCGCCATGAACCAGATCGGAGCGCGATCCAACTCCGGCGAGGGCGGCGAGGACCCCGCCACGTATGACGACGATGGAGGGCGCCGCGACAACCGCGTCAAGCAGGTCGCGTCGGCGCGATTCGGCGTCACGCCTCGCTACCTCAAGCGCGCCGACGAGCTGGAGATCAAGATCGCGCAGGGTTCCAAGCCGGGCGAGGGCGGCCAGCTGCCTGGGCTCAAGGTCACGAGCCTCATCGCCCGCTTGCGGCACGCGCAGCCGGGGATGCAGCTCATCTCGCCCCCGCCGCACCACGACATCTATTCGATCGAGGACCTGGCGCAGCTCATATACGACCTGAAGACGGTGAACCCGCGCGCGCGAATCGGCGTCAAGCTCGTGTCCGAGGCGGGCGTCGGAACCATCGCCGCAGGGGTCGCGAAGGCGCGCGCTGACTACATCCTGGTCTCCGGCCACGACGGCGGCACCGGCGCATCGCCGCTCTCGTCGATCAAGAACGCAGGCGTGCCGTGGGAGCTCGGGCTTGCGGAGACGCAGCAGGTGCTGGTCGCGAACCGTCTGCGCGAGCGCGTGAGCCTGAGGACCGACGGCGGCCTGCGCAGCGGTCGCGACATCGTCGTCGCCGCGATGCTCGGCGCCGAAGAGTTCGGTTTCGGTACCGGTGTCCTCGTCGCGCTCGGCTGCGACATGGCCCGCCAGTGCCACCTCAACACATGTCCCACCGGCATCGCCACGCAGCGTGAGGACCTTCGTGCCAAGTTCGAGGGGCGCCCGGAGCACGTCATCAACCACCTGTTCCACATCGCCTCCGAGGCACGCGAGCAGCTCGCCGCGATGGGCCTGGCGACCCTCGATGACGCGGTGGGTCGCGTCGACCTGCTGGAGCCGGCGGCAGACTCCGCGCTCGACCTGTCGTTCGTCCTCGCCCCCACGGCGGCAGAGATGCCCCGGCGCCGGACGTGGGCGCGCAACGGTGACGCTCCGGCCCCGCCGCCGCCCAGCGGGGTGATCGACAACTCGAAGCGCACGATCGGCGCCGCACTGGCCGCCGGGGAGTCGCGGCATTATCGCGGCAGCGCAGGCCAGAGCTTCGGCGCGTTCCTCGACGAGGGCGTTGAGCTGTCACTCGAAGGCGAGGCGCAGGACTACGTCGGGAAAGGAATGGGTGGCGGCGTGATCGTCATCCGGCCGTTCGCCGGCGACGCCTCGCCAGAACCCGTGCTGGCAGGCAACACCATCTGCTACGGCGCGACTGGAGGCCGGCTGTTCGTGGCCGGTCGGGTCGGCGAGCGCTTCTGTGTCCGCAACTCGGGCGCCATGGCCGTTGTCGAGGGCGCGGGCGATCACTTCTGCGAGTACATGACCGGCGGAGTAGCCATAGCGCTGGGAGCGGTGGGCTGGAACGCCGGCGCCGGGATGACCGGCGGCGTCGCCTACCTGACCGAGTGGCGGCAGCTCAATGCGGACAGCGTGGTCACGCGCGAGGTCCCCGAGGAGGACGAGGCCGAGCTGCGCGAACTGGTCGAGGAGCATCACCGCAGAACGGGCAGCGTCAGGGCGGCCGCGCTCCTGGCGGATTGGGAATCGGCCCTGCGGCGTTTTCGCCAGGTCGTGCCTGCAGCCAGGTTGCAGCCGGCAGCCTCCGAGCCGGCCGGCCAGTCGACCGAGAGCGCGCCCAAAACTGCTGCATAAGGATCGCGGAGAGGGCAGGTAAACCGGCTGAAGGTTGCGATCCGCGGCGTAGGATCGAGCCATGCGCAAGCTGGCCGCGATCGCTCTTGTCGCCGTCGCTTGCGGGGCAATCAACGCCCACGCGCAAACCCTGTCGCTGAGCTACGCGAAGGGCGCCACATACCACTACACCCTTCACATGACGTCGAACCTCTCGACGGCCATGGGGATCTCGTCAGCGCCTATCAAGATGGACATGACCGCCAAAGAAGCGGTCACAGTGAACTCGGTCGACTCGAAAGGAGTCGCCGATGTGAGCCTCACCTTCGCCGACGTCCACATGGTCATGAGCATGACCAGCTCAAATTCGAGCACCAAGATCGACCAGACCGAGTCGACCTTTCCGACCGTCGACCTCAAGGTCGCCCCTGACGGCCGGATCCTGACCGTCAACGGAATGAATGTCTCCAGCGAGATGGCGCTCGGGTTCGGCGGCACATCGAGCTTCGTGATCGCGGTGCTGCCTGACAATGCCGTCAAGCCTGGCGATAGCTGGATGAAGAGCTACGACCAGCCAAGTCCATTTGGAAACGGCAGCGTTCACATCACGGCGAACGGCAAGTACCTGCGCAACGAAACCTTCCACGGCACTCAGGCCGCTGTCGTCGAGACGACGACGACCGCCAACATCGACATGAGCATGACCCCGACACAGCAGGGTGCCAAGAGCACCTTCCCGGGGACGAGCATCAAGGGGACCTGGACGACGGACACGACGAGCTGGATCGACCCGTCGGCTCACCGCCTGCTCAGGACGCTGATGAAGGGGAGCTCCGACATCACGTTGACGACGAGCATCCAGCCGGCCGCACCCGTCACGTCGCCGGATGGATCTCCGACGTTCCCGCCAGGGATGACAGGACCTTTCACGATGAAAGGCTCGCAGACCCTCGACCTGGAACCGGCCTAGCTAAGCTCCAGCCGCTGCAACCGGCACCATCCCACCGCCGATACCCGCCCGCGCCTCGACATCTCTCGGCCCGAGCAAAGCTCCGCAGGTTTCGCAGATGCGGTGCTCGCTGACCGCGCCGCCGCACTGCTTGTGCACAAGCAGGACCGGCGCCCTGCCGGGATATACGTAGCGGTTGCCCCAGTGCAGGAGCGAAACGATCACGGGCCACAGGTCGATGCCCTTCTCCGTGAGCCGGTACTCATATCGGACGGGGTGCTCCTGGTAAGCGGCGCGCTCGAGGATGCCCTCATCGACCAGGCGGTTCAGCCGGGCCGCCAGGATGTTGCGGGCCATGCCAGTTCGCCGCTGGTATTCCTCGAAACGCCGGGCGCCCATGAACGCGTCGCGGATGATCAAGAGCGTCCACCGCTCGCCGACGACCTCCAGCGAGCCGGCCACCGAGCAGATCTGGCTGTCGTACGTTCGGCCGAGCATTCGACCGCATGATAACGCAGCGGGTTGCATGACGCAACTACATATGCTAGGGTGCGTTTCGTTACGCAACTCAGGCCGGGAGGGAACGTGCCGCACCGCTACCGAGTCCTCGTGATCGTCTCCGTCGCGACCTTCGTGGCCAGCCTGGACCTGTTCATCGTGAACATCGCCTTTCCGAGCATCGAGCGAGATTTCGCCGGCACCAGCGACGCCACCCTCTCCTGGGTCCTCAGCGCGTACGCGATCGTGACCGCCGCGCTCCTGGTGCCGGCGGGCCGGCTGGCCGACCTGCTCGGCCGCAAGCGGCTGTTCATGGGCGGCCTGGTGACCTTCGTCGTCGCCTCGGCCCTTTGCGCCGCCGCACCCGGCGCGGGGTGGCTCATCGCCGCCCGCACGCTGCAGGCGGCGGGCGGCGCGATTCTCATGCCCACCTCGCTCGCTCTCCTTCTGGCCGAGTTCCCGCCCAAACAGCGCGCGATCGCGGTCGCGGTCTGGTCGGCGACCGGCGCGGTGGCCGCGGCCGCGGGACCACCCATCGGCGGGCTCCTGGTCCAGGCCAGCTGGCGCTGGGTCTTCCTGGTCAACCTCCCAATCGGGCTCGTGACCGCCGTTCTGGCCGCGCGGGTCCTGAGCGAGTCGCGAGACCCTGAAGGCAAGCGGTTCCCCGACCTCGCCGGCGCCGCGATGCTGGTTCTCGCCTCGACCGCCCTGATGCTGGCGATCGTCCAGGGCGAGTCATGGGGTTGGACCAGCGTTCGTGTGATGGGCTTGATCGCAGCCTCGGTGGTGTTGGCCGCAGCCTTCCTCTACTGGTCGGCGCGGCACCCGGCGCCCGTTCTCGAGCTCGCACTGTTTCGTGCGCGCGCCTTCCGCGCCGCCAACATCTCGGGGACGCTTTTCTTCGCGGCGTTCGGCGCGATGCTGCTCGCGAGCGTGCTGTTCCTGACGCGCGTCTGGCATGTGGACATCCGCACCGCCGGGCTCGAGATCGCGCCTGGGCCCATCGCGGCAGCGGCATTCGCAGTGCCTGGCAGCCTGCTGTCGAGACGATTCGGCGAGCGCACGATCGCCACCGCCGGCTCGCTGCTGTTTGCGCTCGGAGGCATCTGGTGGCTGGCCGCCGCCGGGCTGCAGCCGCACTACGCGACCGAGTTTCTTCCCGGCTGGATCATCGGTGGAGCCGGCGTCGGATTTGTCATCCCCACGCTGGCCAGCGCCACAGCCGCGTCACTGCCCGCGTCGCGTTTTGCCACGGGCAGCGCCGTCTACGGGATGACGAGGCAGTTCGGGATCGCACTCGGCATCGCCATCCTCATCGCGGTACTGGGCACTCCCCGGGGAGCCGACGTCCTTCCCGCATTCCGCAGCGGCTGGGAGGTCATCGTCGGGTTGGCCCTGGCCAGCGCGGTGGCGGCGGCTGCGATGGGGCGCATTCGCATCGCCGCGCCGGACGTCGTTGCGGTTCCGGAGCTGAAGGAGGCGGTGTGATTCGATGAAGGACGTGAGCACGAAAGCGCGGACCCGAACCATCACGTGGGACGACCCGATGACAGCACTTGTCAGCAGCGCGGGCATGACTGGGCTCGAGTTCATCCGAGGGATCTTCGAAGGAACTCTGCCCAAACCGCCCATCACCGCGACGATGGGCATCGACGAGGGCACGGCCGAGGAAGGCACGGTCACATTCAAAGGCGAGCCGGGGGAGTACCTGTACAACCCCATCGGCGTGGTCCACGGCGGATTTGCGATGACGATCCTCGACTCCGCCATGAGCTGCGCGGTGCAGACGACGCTCGCCGCGGGCGAGGCCTACACCACGCTCGAAGCGAAGGTCAACTTCGTGCGCCCGATCACGCTGGAAACCGGACCGGTTCGATGCGAGGGCACCGTCGTGCATCGCGGCGCCAAGGTCGCCACAGCCGAGGGCCGCCTGTTCGCCGAGCGCACCGGCAAGCTGCTCGCGCACGGGACGACGACCTGCCTCGTGTTCAAGAGATGACGACCACAGTGGTGGGCGGCACGCAGGTGGCGCTGCGCCTCCTCCAACCCTGCGATGCCGAGCTCCTCCGCAATTTCTTCCGCCGCCTCTCGAGCGAGACGATCTATCGGCGTTTTCTGTCGCCAGTGACGGCGCCAAACGATGCATTGGTGAAGCGACTGGTCGACGTCGACCACTGCGAGCGCGAAGCGCTCATCGCGCTCGACGATCGAGGCATCGTCGGCGTCGCCAGGTACGGGACAGAGAGAAGTGCGACTCACGACGTGGCGGTGGTCGTCGCCGACGAATGGCAGGGCCGAGGCCTCGGCACCTTGTTGATGAGGCGGCTCGCCCATATCGCCCGATCGAGAGGCATCGCCAGCTTCCACGCCACGATGCTCGGCGACAACATGCGGGCGCAGTCCCTGGTGCGCCGGCTCTCGTCCAGGACGACGATGCGCTTCGAGGGCGGCTACTTGGAGGCGGAGATTCCGCTTCGGCCTAGATAGCCTCCGCTGCAGCGCGGATGCGATCGAGCACTCGCATGTTGGCGACGGAGTCCTCCGGCAAGATGGCCACCGCCCGGTTCTCGATCACGCTGTCCCCGAACGACTCCACCATCAGTTGATATGGATCGTCGGGGTCGCGCCACGCAGAGAAGGGCTTGGCGAGGCGTTGGATCCCCTCGCGCTCGACGACGACGAGCTCCTGCCCCTCCGGCGATTCGAAGCTCGCCCATATCGATGCGGTTTTGCCGGCGGCGAAGTGGAGCAGCGCGGTGACTGTCATGTCGACGCCGTCATCGCGGGAGCGGTCGTGCGTCAACGTCGCCGACACGCGATCCGGCTCGCCCATGATCCACAGCGCGACGCTGACGGTGTAGCAGCCGACATCGAGTAAGGCGCCGCCACCAAGCGAGGCCTGCATACGGTAGTTCGAAGGATCGGTCATCGTGAAGCCGAAGGTCGCGTGCACGTAGAGCGGATCGCGGACACTCTCGACGAACGCTCGGGTCCGCGGGTGGAAGCGATACATGAAGGCCTCCATCAACTGAAGGCCGGCGGACTGCGCGGCAACAGCCATCTCCTCCGCCTCTGCCGCGTTCGTGCCCAGCGGCTTCTCGCACAGCACATGCTTGCCGGCGGCCAGCGCGCGAAGCGTCCACTCGCGGTGCAGCGCGTTGACCAGTGGGATGTAGACGGCGTCGACCTCCCGGTCCTCGAGCACGGCGTCGTACGAAGGAGCGACTCGAGCGAACGCGTGGCGCGACGCTAGCTCGCGCGCGCGATCCGGGTCGCGGCTTGCGATCGACACGAGCCGGCCGTTGCGCGAGGCCTCGATTGCGGGGATGACGGCGCGGCCGGCGATCCACGCCGCGCCGAGAACGCCCCACCCGATGTGGTCGGCTATATGTCGACCTCGAGCTGCACGCCGCCGCGTTCGATCGAATGGGTGGCCGACTCCATCACCGCCACCGTGCGGCGAGCCTCCGCCGGGCTCACGGCCAGGGCCTCGTCCCATGCGAGGTGGTCGGCCAGGTTGCGATAGAAGCCGAGGTCGTCGCGAGGCGGGAGCGAGAGGATCTCTTCGTGCGAACCGCCATCGGCCGGCCGGTAAACCTTGACGCGCGCGGGAAAGTCCGCGGGCACGGGCTCGTCTCGCCACTCGCCGACCACCGCACCTCGCGTGCCGAGCAGGTACCACTTGGGCTTGAGCGCGCCGGCGATGTCCGACTGCAGGAACGTCGCCTGCGCGCCGTTCGCGAATGTGAGGTCGACGCGCACCTGGTCCGAGTTGGTGACGTCGTGCCACACACGCTTGTGCGCGCGCGCCGTCACCGTTCTGACGGCGTGTGGGAACAGCTGCAGGATCCAGTCGAAGTAGTGTGAGCCCCAGTCGTAGATCGTGCCGCCTGAGATCGCCTTGTGGCTGTGCCAGAAGTCGCAGGGATGCGAATAGCCGCCGATGAACGATTCCATGTAGAAGGGCTCGCCAATGGCGCCAGCGCGAACCACGTTGCGAAGCGCGACGAAGTCCGGATCCCACCGGCGGCTCTGATAGATGGTGAGAACGCGATCGCGCTCCGCCGCCTCGTCGATCATGCGATCCACCTCGTCCACGCGAAGCGCAAACGGCTTCTCGCACACGACGTGCTTACCCGCGGCGAGCGCGGCGAGAACAGATTCGGCGTGAGCGACCGGTGGCGTGCCGATGACGACGAGACCGACATCAGGGTCGTCATACAGGCCACCCGCGTCCGCGTGGATGGACACGTCCCACTCATGTGAAGCCAGCTCCCTGCGCTCAGCCGAGATGTCGCACACGCCGGCAAGGCGCAAGCCCGCGACACGGCTGATCGAGGCCGCGTGGTCCCGCGCGATCGCCCCATATCCGACCAGCCCGACACCCACCGGCGCCGGCGGCCGGCGCCCGGCAGCAAACAAGAGCGAGCGATGAATCAACTTCTGGAACGCGGCGTCGTCGTAGAAGGATGACGAGTGGCCCAGACCGATATGGACGAACCTGCCTTCACCCACCGCGCGTTCGTACGCGACGACCTGCTCCGTGTAATGCCAGCTCGTCCGCAACAGCACTGACGCATCGGCGGGCGGTCCTTCGGAGAGGTAGAGCTGGTCTGTCAGCTTGAGCTCCGGCCCCAACCTCTCGGTGACCGGGTGGGAGGCGTCGGCGCGAAGGATGAGCTCGGTCGATGGACCTGGCCCGCTCGGCGTCCAGCGGGCCATCCCGGCGATCGCGTCATGGCCGTTCCAAGCCGCCAGCGTACCCGCCACCAGCACCAGCCCCCCGCCCCGCCTGACGAAACCTGCGAGCTGTTCGTCCTGACCAGGTTCCAACTGCTGGTCGCTGATGGCCATGATCACCCGCCCCTCGTCGAAGGTGAGGGAAGCCGGATCGGTGATCACGTCGACCTCGAAGTGATGCGTCAGGTCAAGCGCGTGGACCAGCGGTCGCGCGAGGTGCGCATAGTCGTCGGCACGCCCAGCGATGAGAGCCTGGACACGCACCCGGTTCGCAGACACCGAGTTGATGGTACGCACTAAGCGGCGACCCGGCGCAGGACCTCCAGTGTTGTGGTCGCGGCTTTCTGCCACGTGAACCCGGCGGCTCGCCGCCGGCCCACGTCACCCAGCTTCGCCCTGAGGTCGGCATCCGCCAGCAGCCGCTCCAACCCGGCGGCGATGGCGTCGGCATCCTCCACGTCGACCTCGACGGCAGCTCCGCCGGCCAGCTCGCGCAGCGCGCCTGACTTGCCGATCAGTGCCGGCAGCCCGTGAGCCATCGCCTCGAGCAGCGGCAGCCCGAACCCTTCGTACAGGCTGGGGAAGGCAAGCACCGACGCCGACTGGTACAGCACTTCGAGCGTCGGCTCGTCGACGTGGCCCAGGAAACGGACGCCCGGCTCGGCCTGGATCCTGTGCAGCGTGTCCCCGTACGCCCAGCCCGGCCGCCCGACGATCACCAGCTGGGGCACACCCGCACGGCGGCCGATCACGATAGGGATGGCGCCCGGCCGGCTGCGAAGCCGGCGGTACGCGGCCAGCAGGCGGGGATAGTTCTTGCGCGGCTCGACGGTACCAACGGCCAGGATGAAACCCGGCTCGATCCCCTCCGGCAGCATGCCCGGTGGCGGGGGCGTGCTCATGCCTTCCGGGACCACATTGAGGCGACCCTCCAGGCCCGGCACCGGGTACGCCGCGAGCAGGTCGCGCCGCGTCGTCTCCGACGGAACGAGCACGGCCGCGGCGCTGCGCAGGGCCGGGCCGAGCAGCGTGCCCATGTAGAGCCGCTGCTGCCACGGGACCTCGGCGGGCCGGAGGCGGAAGGCCAGGTCGTGGACGAAGACCACCGCGGGCGGGGCATCCGACCGGCGACGGGGTGGGCTCGGCCAGTAGGGGTACAGGATGGCGTTCGCTCCAACCTCGGTCTCGACCTTCGGCAGCCAGCGGGTCTTGAGCACCACCTCGTGCCGGTAAGGCGCCAGCACCGCCTCGCAGTCCAGGTCGGCCAGGTCGAGTGGACGCTCCCGGCTGCACAGGAGCGTGACCTGGTCGGCGTCGCGGCCTTCGACGATGCCCTTCGCCAGCTCGACGGCGACGGTCAGCATGCCGACGCGCCGCGGCCTCCAACACGCGGTGACGTCGATGCCGAAGCGGGACACCAGGCGAATGTAACGAGTGGGCCCGCCGTCAGACCGAAGTCAGGCTGTTAAGTGACGATTCCCGGCAACCCCCCGAGCAGGTTAAGATCTGGGGCGGGAAAGCCCCGCCCAACCAAGCCCTCCCTCCTTTCTGAAGGTCCTTCGCCCGCGGGTGGAGGGCCTTCTTACTAATCGCGGGGGGGACTTCGTCCCCTCCGCGGACCAACCCCTCTCCTCGGCCACGCTCGGCGGCGTTTGGAAGGTGGCGTGCCTCGGGGACGGCCGGAATAAATCCGGCCTTAGGCTCCACTTGGCATATTTCTAAGAGTTATTTGTCGCGACGGGGACAGTCGTCCCCTCCGCGGACCAACCCCTCTCCTCTGCCACGCTCAGTGGCGCTTGGAAGGTGGCGCGCCTGTGGGACGGCCGGAATAAATCCGGCCTAAGGCTCCACCCGGTGACTGTTTTCAGGTTTCGACTGAGCGGATCGCGAAGACGCAGTCGAAAGTGCCGGTGACGCAGCCGCACTCGACCTCTTCCACGTACCAGTCGTTGGCGAGCCCGGCCCAGCGCAGGATCGCCTCGATGGTCGCGACCCAGATGTGGCACGACTTCACGGTCTTGATCCGTCCCAGCGCGAACATGTTGGAGAAGTTGACGAGCCAGAACTGGAACTCGTCGACCTGAAGCCATGCGTGCGTGTGCTCGCCACGCACGTTGTCCATGGCTTCGCTGAACGCCTTGACGATTCCGGCCAGCTTGCGCTGGCGGCCGGGGACCAGCCACCGCGGCCCACCCATGCCGTGCCTCCCCTCCGCCAGCCAGCGCTCCGTCGCCCGCCGGCCCCAGGCGCGCAGCATGTCCTCGGCCTCGGCGCCGTAGATGGTCTCGAACGCCTCGTTCAGCCGCCCGAGGTATTCGACCGGCATCGCCAGCTGCTCGTCATTGGGCGGGTCCTGGTCGACGTACTGCGCGAGCCCGGCCGTGTAAGCGATCTCCGGCCAGCGCACGCCGGTGACGTCGCGTGCGACGTGGATGAGGTTCGCGACGTGCGAGTTGAGGATGAACCGGCCACGTGCCCGAGCCGGTTTCACGCCCATCATCTGCAGCGTCCGGATCGCAGAAGAGCCGCCTGAAGAGCCCGTGCTGGGCGTGGGCGGTGGCGAGCCGTGCACCGGCGTGGGCGGCGCCGACATCATCCGCGTCGCGGGCCCTTCCGGCGGGTGCGGAGCAGCCGCTGGGGCGGCGGCAGGGCGGCCGGCCCCGGCCCCGGCCTGAGCCCCCGCGGCCGCGCGCCGCTGCGGCAGCTTGGCCATCTGGGCCGCCCATCGCGTAGATGTCGGCCCGGCGGTCGACGTCATGGCCCATCACCTGCTCGGGCGCCATGTACCCCGGCGTGCCGATCGCAAGCCCGACCGTGGTGAGGTGCGTCGGCTGGCCGGCGCCGCGGGCCAGCCCGAAATCGGCCAGCATCGCGCGGCCGTCGGAATGGATGAGGACGTTGGTGGGCTTGAGGTCGCGGTGGACGATGCCGGCGTCATGCGCGTGCTGCAGGCCATCTCCGATCTCGCGCAGATATCGCCACGCCGACAGGGTGTCGAGTGGGCCCCGGTTCAGGACGTCGCGCAGCGTGCCGCCGCGGATCAGCGGCATCGTGAGGTACGCCATGCCATCGGCAAGCTCGAAGTCGTATATGGGCAGGATGTTCGGGTGGTCCAGCTTGGCGAGCGTCTTCGCCTCGGCCTCGAACCTCTTCACAAAGCCGTCGTCCTGAAAGAGCTCTGGCGACAGCGCCTTGAGCGCGACCTCGCGACCGAGCGGCTGCTGCACCGCGCGGTAGACCACCGCCATGCCGCCGCCGCCCAGGCGTTCGACGATCTCGTAGCTGCCGACCCTGGTGCCGGTTAGGTCCTTCATCTATCTACGCGCTCGGCTTTGCGGTCAGCTTCTGCACGACCTCGATGAGGTCCCCAAGCCGGAAGGGCTTGCTGAGCACGTCGTCGGCGCCCGCCGCGAGGAATCGCTCGCGGTCGCTGGCCATGGAATGGGCGCTGGCGATGACGATCCGCATCTCAGGCCTCTCGGCCTTGATCCGCCTCATGGCCTCGAGCCCGTCCATGCCCGGCATGGCGACGTCCATGAGGATGACGTTCGGGTTCTGGGCGAGAGCGAGGTCGACCGCCTGCAGCCCGTCGGACGCGATCAGCACGCCGTAGCCTGCCTTCTCGAGGACGCGCCGGCAGAGCCGCTGAGCGACCTCGTTGTCATCCGCGACGAGCACCATCGACGAGGGATACCCACCGGCCGCCACTTCAGCCATGGCGGCGCTGCAGTGGCGTCGCGTGCTCCGCTGCCAGTGGGATGGTGAAGTGGAAAGCCGAGCCGTGACCGACCGCGCTCTCGACCCAGATCTTGCCACCATGCATCTCGACGATCTGCTTAACGATCGTGAGGCCCAGGCCGGTCCCGGGAATCGACTGCGCGGCCCCGCTGCGAACGCGCCGGAAGCGCTCGAACACATGGCCGATCTCGTCGGGCGGGATGCCGAGGCCGGTGTCCGTGACGCTCATCAGGGCAAACGCGCCCTCGGCGCGGGTCGATAGCGTGACCGTGCCGCCGTCGGGCGAGTACTTGACGGCGTTGTTGACCAGGTTGCTGACCACCTGGACGAGCCGGTCGCGATCGCCCGCAACGATCGGGAGCCGCGGATCGAGATCGGCTCTGAACTCGACGACCACTGCCGAAGACGAAGCAGCCCTGGTCATCACGTCGCTGACGACCTCGTTGATGTCGACGTCCGTCAAGCGGATGCTCATGCGGCCCGACTCCATGCGGTCGAGGTCGAGCATGTCGCCGATCAGCCGGTTGACCCGGTCGGCGTCATTGAATATGTAGCCGCCGTACGCGCGGACCTCGTCCGGCTCCAGGCCGCCGTCCCGGATCAGCTCGCTGAAACCCTGGATGCCGGTCAGCGCGGTCCTGAACTCATGGCTGACGATGGACAGGAACTCCGTCTTCGTGCGGTCGAGCTTCTCCAGGTTGGCGTTGGCGCTGCGCTGCGAATCGAGGGCTTCTGCAAGTCGGTCCTGCGTTTCGCGGACCGCGGTCACGTCCTCCACCATGACCAGCACATGCTCGGGCCGGCCGGTCGCGTCCGGGATCGACGTGGTCGTCAGCTGGAGCCAGAGCCAGCTGCCTCCACCAGTCGCGGCGCGAACCTGGACGCTTCGCTGCTCGGCGATACCGGCCAGCAGGGGGGCCAGCCGCGCCCGACCCGCGGCCTGGTCATAGGCACGGAGCAGATCGGGCCAGGCCTGCGACCGCATCGCCTCCACGTCGTGCTGGAGCATGTGCAGCAGCGCGGGGTTGGCCTCCAGCAGCTCGCCGTCGCTGCTCACGCGCGCGATGCCGATCGGCGAGCGTTCATAGATCGCTCGATGGTCCGCCTCGCTGCGTCGCAGCGCCTGCTCTGTTTCGGAGCGCTGGATGAACTGGCCGATCTCTACGCCGGTTGTGGACAGCATCGACACGAGGTCGTTGTCCGTATGCCTCGTCTCGTGCCCGAGAAGCTCGATGACGCCGATCGTCGAGCCCCCGTTCACGACCGGAAACGCCACCGCCGCGTGCAGGCCCGCGCGGCGCTCGGCGCTCGCCTGCTCGAAGTCGTTCGTGGCCAGGTCGTCGACGGGTGCGGCCACCCCCGACTGCCAGACGCGACCTACCAGACCGCCGCCCGCCTCGATGGACAGCTCTCGGGCGGGGTCGCCCAGACCCTCGACGTTCGCCGTCTCCTTGTGCCAGGAGTTGCGGAGCTTCAGCGCGTGCCGGTCGGCCTCGACGCTCCAGTACTGGGCCGCGTCCCAATCCAGGTGCGTGCAGAGGCTGGCGAGCAGCGCCGGGGCCGCCTGGTCCCAGCCATTGGCGGTGACGATCACCTGGCGGACTGCGACCACCGTGTCGCGTATGCCGTCCAGCCGCTTTCGAGCGCTGATGTCAGACTCCTGCACCAGCAGCAGCGGCTCCGTCGCGCCGTGGTCGCTGATGGCGGCGATCGCGAGGGCGACTGCGATCGGGCGGCCATCGCGAGCGGACTGCTGGACCTCGCTCTCCCAGCGCACAATCTCGCGGCGGCCGAGCTTGCCGAGCGCATCGCCCACCGCGGCGCGATCCCCGTCCGCCATCACGTCGAGAAGGCTCGCCTGCATCAGCTCATCGCGGCCGCGCCCGAGGATTCCCGCGAGTCGTTGGTTGACCTCGACCCATTGGCCGTCCGCCATGGCCACCCCGAGCCCGATTGTCGCCGCCTCGAGTGTCAGGCGAAGGCGGTGGTCGATGGACTCCAGCTCGCCCATCTTCCTCTCTGCGCTACCCTCGGCATCCCTCGCGTGCCGAACCACCTCCTGGACCGCACCCGCCACCACGCCCAGCACGGCCACCTCGAAAACCGCGGTGGCAAGATTGGACGTCGGGCCAAGCTGCGTCACGGTGATGACGAGGATCGCCAACGCGGAAGCCGCGCCGACGGCGAAGAGCTGGGCGCGATCGTCGAAGAGCGCGACCGACACGACGACGACGGCGAACAGCGGGAACAGCAGCAGGCTGGACGTGCGCGTGGCGAGCGCAACCGCGAGCACGGCGGCGATTGCGGCGTAGGGTGTGGCTCGACGGACCAGTCCAGGCGTCCGAAACGGCACGACCTCAGGCCGTGGACCCCTCCCTGGCGTTACCCCGAAAACCTCGCCCCCCCTGGCGGTATGGAACGTGCGCAGGACGCAAAGTGTAAGGGCGCACCTGCCCCCCAGAGCCCCCTTAAACCACCGGTTCGATGGCCTAAATTAGCCCGCGGATCAACGCTTTGAAGACACCACTACATCCCGACGGTCTTGCCCGGCGCGTCTACCCGTTCCTGGGGCTGGCGATGGTCGGGCTGGTCAGCGTGCGCGGGTTCGGCTCCATCTTCGGGTCGCCGGCGCTGCTCGCGGCGACCGCCATCGGCGCGGTGCTCGTGCTGGCGCCGCTCGTCCCGTTCCAGCCCCCGCGCGTCCCGAAGGTCGTCAGCGCGATCCCCGTGCTCCTGGGTTTCGGCCTCGCCCTCTACCCCTTATGGGCGTCAGGCTCCGTGTTCGGCATCGCGGTATCTGCCGTTCTCGCGGCGCTCGGTGCGGCCTTGATCGTGCTGCCGTGGGAGCGCATCCCGCGCTTCCTCCACGCCATCACGCCCATCGGCGGCCTGGCCATCGCCTTCGTGCTCGAAGCCCAGTACGGATCGAGCGTGCTGCGCGCCTTTCCCTTCCTGCTGCTGCCGCTGCTCTTTCTCGCCCTGTACTACACGACCCTCGAGTTCGCGATCGGCGCCGCGCTGGCGGTAGCGAACGTCATCACCGTCGCAGCCGCCGACCCCACCGCTTCGGATGCGGGGCAGGCGCTGCTTGCGGCCCTGGTGCTCGTCGCCCTCGGCACGATGGTGCGCCGCGTCGTGGCCGCCCAGGAGGCCAGCCGCGCGGCGGCCGAGGAGGCGGAAAGCCGCCGCACCGCAGTCATGTCGGACCTCGCTCAGAGCAACCAGGAGCTTCAAGAGCTGACACGGATGAAGTCGGAGTTCCTCGCCACCATGAGCCATGAGATCCGGACCCCGATGAACGGCGTCATCGGGATGACCGGCCTGCTCCTCGACACGAATCTCACCCCCGAGCAGATGGACTACGTCGAGACGATTCGGACGTCCGGCGACACGCTGCTCGACATCATCAACGACATCCTCGACTTCTCGAAGATCGAGGCCGGCCGCGTGCGCATGGAGACCATCGACTTCAGTCCCAAGCACGTGACTGAGGAAGCGGTCGAGCTCTTCGCCGAGCCCGCCGCCAACAAAGGCATCGAGCTCATCCTCGATGTCGACCCCGACGTTCCGCAGAGCGTCGTCGGCGACCCAGGGCGATTGCGCCAGGTGCTCATCAACCTCGTTGGTAACGCGATCAAGTTCACCGAGTCGGGTGAGGTGGTCGTCGGCGTGCAGCGTATGGACACGTCGACGCCTGGCGTGATGATCCGCTTCGAGGTTGCTGACACCGGGATCGGCCTGACGAGCGATGAGCAGGCCCGCGTCTTCTCCACTTATGCGCAGGTGGACAGCTCTACGACCCGCCAGCACGGCGGCACAGGTCTCGGCCTGGCCATCGCCCGAATGCTCACTCAGCTCATGGGCGGAGAGATCGGGGTCGACAGCGAGAAAGGGGGTGGGAGCCGGTTCTGGTTCACCGGGCTGTTTCGCGAGTCCGACATCAAGGCGTCCGAGCCGCAGCCGGTTGGCTCACTGGCCGGCGCGGCGGTGGCGATCATCGACGACAACCGCACCAACCGCGTGATCCTCGAGCGCTACCTGGACTCGTGGGGGACGCGCGAGCGCAGCTTCGAGAGCGGCGCTGCCGCGCTGCCGGCGCTTCGTGCTGCGGCCGAAGCGGACGACCCCTTCGAGGTCGCCCTCGTCGACCTGATGATGCCGGAGATGGACGGGGCCGATGTGGCGGCAAAGATACGCGCCGACCCGATGCTGAAGGACATGGTCATCGTCCTCTTGACCTCCGCGGGGCGTTCCGAGCATCCGGTGCGCGGAGTTGACACCGAGCTCGTGAAACCCGTCAGGCCTTCGCAGCTGTTCGACGTGCTGCTATCGCTGCTGGCCTCACGGCCGGCGCACACCAAGAGGCGCATCAATCGCGAGGGCAGCGGACCGCCTGCCGCGCGCCACCGTTGGGCGCGAATCCTCGTCGTCGAGGACAACGCCGCCAACCTCAAGGTGGCGGTGCGCATGATCGAGCGGCTCGGCTATCGGGCGGACGTCGCGGGCAACGGCTCAGAGGCGCTGGAGATCCTGGGCCGGATGCAGTACGACGCTGTCTTGATGGACTGCCAGATGCCCGAGCTGGACGGCTACGAGGCGACTCGGGAGATCAGGCGCTCGGAGAAGGACCGCGAGCACTTGCCCATCATCGCCATGACCGCGAGCGCGATGGCCGGCGACCGCGAGCGCTGCCTGGCCGCCGGCATGGACGACTACATATCCAAGCCCGTGAAGCTGCACATAGTGGCCGCGGTCCTGGAACGCTGGCTGGGCTCGGACGTCCCCTCTCCCCGCAGGAGAGAGGGCTAGCGAGAGGGGCGTGGAGCGGAGTCTGGAAGGTGTATCGGAGACGGCCGTAGTAAATCCGGCCTAAAGCTCCACATGGCAATTGTGAAAAGTCATAGGCGGCGGAGGGCCAGAACTGTTACGTCGTCCATCAGCTCGCGGCTGCGCGACCCCTGGGCCAGGATGTCCACCAGCTCCTGCACGTTGGGGGCGCGCCGGGCGTCGTAGGGCAGCGGCACGTCTTTCGTCCCAAGGTCGGGTCGGAGGTCGATGAGCCCATCCGAAAAAACCACCAGAGTGTCGCCGGGGTTGAGATGCGCGGTGCCGACAATGAACTTGGTGTCGGGAAAGATGCCGATCGGAGCGCTTCGCTCGGGCAGCATCTCCTGCCCGGTCGAGCCCCTCAACAGCCGCGTGTAGCCGTGCCCCGCGTCGATGTAGTGCAGGTCTCCGGTGTCGCACTCGTAGACGGCGTGGAAGAGGGTGACGTAAGCATGGTTGACCTCGAGCGCGGTCGCCATGACCTTGGCCGCCAGGTGGACGCCCTCCTCCATGCCCTCGAGGCGCGCGGAGCCGCGCAGCGCGGCGCGAACGGTCGCCATCATGATCGCCGCGGGCAGGCCTTTGCCCATGACGTCGCCGAGGGTTACGGCCACGTATCGAGGCTCGGGCTGATTCCAGTCGTAGAAGTCGCCACTGATCTCGCGCGCCGGAGTGAAATGTGCGGCGATCTCGAAGCCCTGACCACGCAGCGGAGACACAGGCAGCATGCCCGCCTGCAGCGCCGCGGCTCGCGCCATCTGGTCGGAGCGCTCCGCGACCATCGACTCGAGGCGGTCGAGGTTGGACCGGTACTCGAGCTCGAGGCTGCGCCGGCGGAGCGCGTTGACGGTGGCCAGGTAGAGCTCGGTCGCGCCGACCGGCTTGACGAAGTAGCCGTAAGCTCCGTGCTCGACGGCGGCCCGTCCCAGCTCCGGGTCGTCGACGCCCGAGATCATCACCACTGCGGGTGCAGGGTGCTTGCGGTACAGCTCTTCCAACAGCCCATAACCAGACTCGTCGGGTAGGCGGATGTCCATGAGGACGACCGCGTACGGGGTCGCTCCGAACCGCTCCCTCGCCTCCGCGCCGGTCAGGGCGATGTCGGCCTGGAAGCCACGGCTTCGGAGCGTGCGGGCCATGGCCTGCGCCAGCGGTTGCTCGTCCTCGACGATCAGGAGCCTCGGCCCCTGGCCGCCCTCTGCGGAGGCCATCTTCGAGTGAGTGTAAGGGGGGCGAATCCGGGTCTTGCCGATATAGGCTTTCCCACGATGAGTGAATGGACCGGGTGACCCTCGACGTGGAGAGCCGGCAGACGGACGCGGGCGTCACCGTGCTCGCGCCCTCGGGCCGTCTGGACGTGGCCGGAGCGCCGGCTCTGAAAGAGGCCGTCAGCGAGGCGATGAAGAACGGCCAGCCCCGACTGGTCATCGACATGGAAGGGGTGACCTTCGTCGACAGCTCGGGCCTGGGGTCGGTGGTGGCTGCGCTCAAGCAGGTGCGCAGCTCGAAGGGCGATCTAAGACTGGCGGCGCCGAACCAGCAGGTTCGGGTGGTCCTGGAGTTGACCACGCTGGACCGGGTGTTCCCGTACTACGCCACAGTCGAGGAAGCCCTGACTGATTTCTGATCCAGTAACCCAAGCCAGCTCCTTCGAGTTCCATGCCACGCTCACCCGCCTCGATGACGGCCTGGACACCCTTCACCAGTCGGTGCAGGTCGTCCGCGAGCGCATCGGGCGCGAGACAAGCGACAGGTCCCTGATGCTGTTCGAGGTCGCCCTGGCCGAGATCGGCGCCAATGTGCTCCGCTATGCGCTCCCTGAGGGATCCACGCAACCGCTTGTCGAGTACGAGCTCAAGCTGGACGGTGAGGCGCTAACTGCTTTGTTAACCGACTGGGGACCGCCCCTTCATAATCGAGTCACCCGTCCAATGCCGGTCCAGTCGAATGAGGCCGGCCGCGGCCTCGCGATCGCTCGTAAAGCGCTCGACGAGCTGGAATACGAACGCAGAGGCGAGAAGAACATTTGGCGGCTGGTAAAACGGCTGTGAGCGACGAAGCGGAGCGGCCGGACCCCGACCGTGTCCTGGTCCACGACTTTCGCAACCTGCTTGCGGTCATCGTCAACTACTGCGAGCTGATCGCCGCCGAGACCACGGACCCGGAGGCCATCAAGGCCGACATTGCCGAGATCCGCACAGCGGCCGATCGGGCCCTCGAGCTCACCGAGAAGCTCCGGCACAGGAAGGCGAGCTCGGCCGATGCGCAGGACGCCCACGCGGCGGAAACGTCGTGACCGTGGTCAGAAGGGCGGGACCCGCGAAGGACGGACCGTCCGAGGCGCCCCCGGTAAGCCGAGATCTCGTCCTCGTCGTCGACGATGACGAGCAGATGCTGAAGCTCATCAAGCGCGTCCTCGAGCGCGCGGGCTTCGAATGCGTCGCGGTCGGCGACGGCCACGCGGCCCACGAGGCCGCCGTCGACTGGCGCCCCGACATCATCGTTCTCGACCTCATGCTTGGCGCGACGACTGGCGAGGAGATCCTGGCCGAGCTGCGCAAGGACTTCCGCACGCGGTTGATCCCGGTGATCTTCCTGACCGTGCGCAGCTCGCTCAAGGACAAGGTCGAGCACCTGCTCAACGGCGCCGACGACTACGTCACCAAACCCTTCATTCCCGAAGAGCTTGTGGCCCGCCTGCGCGCCGTCATCACGAGAGCCACGACCACGCGCGACCTAAACCCGCTGACCGGAATGAGCGGGAACTCAGACATCCTTCGTGAGATAACAATCCGTCTCGTCGGCCAGGAGCGCTTCGCGGTCCTTTACCCCGACATCGACGCCTTCAAGAGCTACAACGACCACTACGGATTCGTTCGCGGCGACGACGTGATCAAGACTCTCTCGACGATCATCCTCGAGGTCCTGGAGGAGAACCCGTCGCGACGGCACTTCGCGGGTCACGTCGGCGGCGACGACTTCGTGATGCTCACCGAGCCGCAGTTTGCAGAGCACATCGCCGACGAGATCACCAAGCGCTTCGACGCAGCGGTGCCCGCCCTTTACGACCTGGTCGACCGGGAGCGCGGGTGGATCGAGTACGAGGAACGCAGCGGCAACAAGATCCGGGCCGATTTCGTGGCGGTGTCGATCGGCGTCGTCATCGCGGAGCCGGGCGGCTACGCGAGCGCTGCGGCGCTCTCTGCGCGCGCGGCCGAGGTGAAGGGCGTGGCCAAACGTGTCCCCGGCTCCAAGTGGGTGCTCGACCGGCGCCGGCCGCCCGATCGCCATGGGTCGACCCGTTGAGGTTCCGAGTGACGCCCTTAAGCGGGTTGGATGGCGGTGGCCCGGAGCTATCATCGCCAGAGACCGCCGCGCCATGAGTGACGTGGAGACCACGCAGCCCGCCAACGGCGACGCACTTTCCACCGGGACCGCAACGCCGCCACCGACCGCCATGCAGCGTGCCGATCCGAGGCACGGCACACGCGTGAAGGTGTCGGTGCATCGCCTCGACGGCGGCCTCGAAGATGGGGAGTCGGACGCGCGCATCCTCACCACCGAGGGCTTCCCCATCTACACGCCCCCCGACTCGGATCGAGCACGCTGGATTCCCGCGCGCGACATCAAATATGTGGTGTTTGGCTCCCTCGAGGATCCCAACCTCGAGCCGGACCCGGGAGACAAGAGCCCCCTGCGAAAGGCGATCCTGAGATTCCGCGACGGCGAATGGATCGCCGCCTACATGGAATCGGGCCAGTCCGCCGACAGCTCGGGGTTCGCGTTGCAGATCCGCCTTACGGAGCGCCAGCGCGTGATCCCCGCAGTGGCCGCATCGGCTGCGCTCCTCGAGATGCAGTTCGTCGACGCGTGGAGCAACACCACCGACGTCGCGGTTCCGCACCGTCGCCGCAGCGACATCATGGAGGCGGCGGCGCGGCAGGGTCGTGACCTCAACCGTCTTGCGAACGACTTCCGCGACCGCCTGGCGCTGATCCGCGACGTGGGCCTCACCACAGGTGACACGCTCGCATTCTCCCGCGCAGTGCGCACACACGTCGACCGCTTCCTGGCCGAGGAACGCATCGAGCTCAGCGCACCCGAGAAGACGACGCTCGCAGACATCATCCTCCGAGCCGCGGTCGGGTACGGCCCGCTCGACGGCCTGCTACACGACCGCTCAGTGAGCGAAATCATGGTCAACGGCCCCGACCAGGTGTTCATCGAGCGTCGTGGCGTCCTCACCAAAGCCGAGGTGCGGTTCGAGGACGAGAACCAGCTGCTCGAAACGATCCGGCGCATGGTTGCCACGACCGGCCGCCATATCGACGGCCTCAACCCGATGGTCGACGCCCGCCTGCCGGACGGGAGCCGCGTCAACGCGATCATCCGGCCGGCCGCGATCCATGGCGCGGCCCTCACCATCCGTAAGTTCAAGGACGCCGTCCTCGGGATGGACGACCTGACGCGCGAAGGCAGCCTCAGCCCGGCGATGGCGGAATTCTTGAAGGCCGCCGTGCTCGGACGCATGAACGTCCTCGTCTCAGGCGGCACGGGCTCGGGCAAGACGACCTCGCTGAACGTGATCGCGCGGTTCATCCCGCACAACCAGCGCGTCATCACGATCGAGGACGCCGCCGAGCTGCAGATCGACCACCCGCATGTCATTGCGCTCGAGCACAGGCCGCCCAACGTCGAAGGTAAGGGCGAGCTGACGATCCGCCAGCTGTTGCGCAACAGCCTCCGGATGCGCCCTGACCGGATCCTGGTCGGCGAGGTTCGTGGCGCCGAGGCGCTCGACATGCTCCAGGCCATGAACACCGGCCACGACGGCAGCATGTCGACCATCCACTCCAACTCCGCCCGCGACGCCCTCTCGCGGCTCGAAACCATGGTGATGATGGCGTCGATCGACATCCCATTCGAGGCCGTGCGCGCACAGATCGCATCCGCCGTCAACCTCATCGTGCACCAGGCCCGCATGCCCGACGGCCGCCGCAAGATCGCCCAGATCGCCGAGGTGGTCGGCTACGACTCGAACGGCGCGATCCTGCGCGACATCTTCTTGCTCGGCATGGGCTCGGACCTTCGCCTCGAGTACAACGCCACCGGCTATGTACCGACGTCGCTCGACAAGGCGGCGTTCTATGGAGTGCAGGTCGACAAGGACCTCTTCGACCCGGCCAAGGCGCGCTTCGTGCCCGCCGGCTCGGACAGCATGATGCCCGTAGTCAAGGACCCGCTCATGACCGGAGCTCGCGGCGGCGGCGGCGAGAACGTGGTCCGCCAGGTGGTCGTGGTCCCCTTCAGCTCCGACCGGCCGGGCGATTCGAGGCCACAGCAGTCGCACTCGGTGCAGGCGTCCGATGCACAGCCTGCGTCGACGATGGCCTCCACACCAGAGATGCAAGATGAGATGCGCAAGCTCATCGACGCCGCGCGCTCGGCGGTCGCCGATCTCCAGGCCGCTGCGCCGGCCCAGGCACCCTTTCCGCAATACGAGGCCCCGCCTCCCTCCTACCCCGCAGCGCAGCCTGGCGCGCCACTCCCCGCCCCGCAGTTCACGCTCCCCCCGGAGCTGATCGCCGCTGCGAAGGCTGCCATTCCCACCGGCGGTCAGGCGCCCTCCGCGCCGGGGTCGGCCGAGAATGCGCTGGCCGCGTCGCAAGCCCTCCAGGCCGCCACGGCGATGGCCCGCGCCACCACCGCCCTCGGGCAGATGGCGGCGGTGGCCACGAGCGGATTCGCGGGCATGCTGCCCATCACGCACGCCTCCGGCCCAACCGGGACCGGTGCCACGCGAAGGATCCAGGCCGTGGTCGAAAGCCTGATCACACGCAAGGGCCTGAATTTGCGATTGGCGCCCGCGATCACCCAGGCGTTCGAGGGAGCCGAGCTGAAGGCGAGCGACTACGCCGCGCCGAACAAGCTGAGCAAGGAGTCCGCCGGGCGAGAGCTGCGCCAGGCCGTGGAGGCAGGGTTGCTGCAGCTCATCAAATACCCGCAAGGCGAGGCCGGCTTCCGTGCCGATCCGTCGCTGCTCAAAGCGGTGGCCGAAGGCCTGGGCCAGCAGGTCAACCCCGCGCAAGCGCTGACGCCCGAGACCATCATCAGCAGCCTGTCGGCCGGCCAGAGCGAAGGCACGGTGACGATCATGTTCACCGACGTCGAGGGCTCCACCCAGATGCTCTCGAGCAGGGGCTTCACTTTGTCGCACGAGATCATGAAAGCCTACGAGTCGATCATCGAAGAGAAGATCACCGAGCATGCCGGTCGCCGCATCAAGGGCCTCGGCGACGGCGTCATGGTCAGCTTCGGCTCGACCCGGCACGCCGTCGAATGCGCGATCGGGATCCAGCGCGCTATCGGCGAGTACAGCAAGCACAACCCCGAGCGCAAGCTGAAGATCCGCATCGGGATCAACACCGGTGAAGTCGTCGAAGAGGCGGGTGACATCTTCGGCGCCGCCGTCAACGTCGCCGCACGCGTGGCGGGCAAGGCGAAAGGCGGGGAGATACTCGTCTCCGAGGTCGTCCGCGAGCTGGTCGGGCCGGTGGCCGAGATCAAGTTCGGCTACCGAGGCCGCTACAAGCTGAAGGGATTCCCCGACCGGTTCCGGCTGCACGACGTGACCCCCGGCGAGGCACCGTCGCCGACACCGGTCCTGCCCTCAGGAGACGGTTTCGTCGGCCGGGACCAGGAGCGGCTGGACATCCGGATGGCGCTCGACCGGGCTGCCACGGGTTCCGGTGGGATGCTGTTCCTGGCCGGCGACGCAGGCATCGGAGCGTCGCGGTTGGCCTCTGAGGTCGCCGCCGACGCCGCGCGCAAGGGCTGGTGGGTGCTGAGCGGGCGCTGCTCGGAGCTGGATATGGCGCCGCTCGCCCCGTTCCGCGACGTGCTCGCCGCCGCGGTGGCGAGCGCCGCCGCCAGACCGATGCAGGAGGCGGTGGGCGCCAACGGACCGCTGCTGGCCCACCTGGTGCCGACCCTTCGGCAGAAGGTGCGCGGGATCGGCCAGGCGAACGACGTGCCCGCCAACCAACTTCGTGAGCAGCTCTTCCGCGGCGTTTTCGAGTTTCTTGCCGCCTGCCAGGGCGCAAAGCCGCTCCTGGTCGTGCTGGACGACCTGCAGTGGGCCGACGACGAAACCGTCCTCTTGCTGCGCGATTTCGCGGAGCGCCTGGCCGGAAGCCGCATCGTCGTGCTCGGCACCTACTGGGATTCCGATCTGGACTCGTCTCGCCCGTTCACGACCGCAGCCTCGCGGCTCCTGCGCCGGCGCCGCGCACAGCGCATCGAGCTGGGCCGCCTGTCGGATCGCGACGTCGAGAAGATGATCGCGGTGATGGCCGGCGACAAGCCGCTGACGCCGGTGCAGGTCATCGGCATACAGGCCGCCACGGAGGGCAACCCGCTGTTCGTCGAGCACTCTTACCTTTATATGGCGGACTCCGAGACCATGCTCGGCGGTGGCGCCCGGATGCAGGTGAGCTTTACCGAGGAGGACCTCGAGCTCGCGCAGAGCGTGCGCGGCCTCATCGGCCGCCGTCTCGAACGGCTGAGCGAGCCGGCCCAGCGGATGCTGGTCGCGGCCGCCGTCATCGGCCGCGACTTCGACATCCCGCTCCTGGAAGCCTTTGGCGAGCTGTCCGGTCACGAGCTGCGTGACGCGATCGACGAGGCGACTCGGGGCCGCTTCTTGACGGTGGCGGGTCAGGAACGGTATCGCTTCAGCCACGACCTGGTGCGCCAGCGCGTGCTCGCGGTGCTTCCGCTGCCGCGGCTGCAGGCATACCACCTCGCGGTGGCCGATACGCTCGAGCGCGTCTACGGCAAGAGCGTCAGCGAGAAGGCGGGGGAGATCGCCCACCACCTGTACCAGGCCGGCACATCGGCCGACCCCGTGAAGACGTCGAGCTACCTGGCACAAGCAGCTCGGAACGCACTGGCGGTCGGCGCGTTCGAAGAGGTGCTGCGCCTCGTTGAGCGGGCGCTGCAGCTGGTGCCCGGCGACAAGATCCGGGAGCGGGCAGAAGCGCTCGCACTGCGGGGTCAGGCGTACTTTGGCCTGTCGCGCAACAACGACGCGAAGGCGGCGTGGAGCGGCGCGCTCGGCCGCTACGAGGAGCTGGGTGACGCCAAGTCGGCCGCCGAAATCCACTCGCAGCTCCACGAGATCGGCGCGGACGGCGTGGCGGCCGAACGCCCGAAGGTGCAGGAACCGGCGCCCCCTGCTGAGCCGGCACCGGCCAAAGAAGTCGAGGTCAGCTAGCCGGTCAGCCTGGCGGCGGGCGGCACCGGCGCGAAGCCCAGGTTCATGGTGATTGTCGGCATCGAGCCGATGAAGACGAGAACGTTCGCGATCAAACCACCGGACCCTGATTCGAATGTGTAGGCGGAGGTGACCGTCACGGTTTCGGCTGGCAAGTAGATGAGGCCGATGTAGGCGGAGTTGCTGGCGGCACCGAATGTGCTCGAGCAGGTGTTGGCGGGCGGGTTGGCCAGTCCCGGTCCATAGACGGCCAGCCAGTCGTATTGATAGCCGCTGAAGATGAAGTTGTCGCCGCCGTTTGAGACGTTGACGCAAGCGCCACTGGGCATGTAGAAGACGACAGCACCCGGCGTCACCGCCGCCGGGCACGTGGCGTATACGCCGCCGACGGTCTCACAGTTGTTCTCGTTGGCTCGGTCACCCGAGGCTCCGGGACCGCGTGTCGGATTCTGGTTCGGGAGGCTGAACAGCAGTGGCGACGTCTCGATGTTGGGCGGATACGCGCCGACCACGCCCGGGGCGGCAAGTGAGTTGGGCGCGAATGGGGGCCCGAGGTCGTCGTTGTCGAGGGTGACCGATTCATTGCCGAGACTGCAGCCGCTCCCGCTGAACTGTGGACACTGGCCGGTGCTGGTGTTGCGTGGCGTCCCGCTGACCGGGAGCGTTTCGGCCAAGCCGAAGGGCCCGGAGCATCCGTTGTTCGGCGCGGCGTAGATGTTGTACGACGTTGCCCCAGGCACATTGCTGACCGTCAGCTGGACGACCTTGCCACTGTTGTTGACATGCTGGAGGTAACACATGGAGGGTGCGCTCTCGCGTGTGTACGACCGACCACCGTACGAATCGGTCCTGATTGAGGTCACCACAAACCCCCAGGTGGAGACTGGGATTCCACGCACGCCGTCGGTGAGGTTCACCTGCACCCCACCCGAGCAGCTGACACCGTTCGTATCCCAGAACTGATTCGTCGCGCGCAAGGTGTTGTTGCCGGCGTTTGGCTCGTCGGGCGGCTTCAGCTCATTGCTTACGAGATCATTGCTGTTCGCGTAGCCGGCCTGCCAGTCGTAGACGCCGCCGCTCAGAAACCAACAGTCGCCGCCACCGAAGCCCGGGACCGCCGAGTATGTGCCTGGCGACAGCACCACCGTCCCGCTCGGGGCGCCCTGGGCACCGCCGACGACGGTGGGAGGCGGGTAGCCCGGGTCGATGAAGTGATATCCCGACCGGGTGGCGCCGATCACGTCCGGATAGCTGCAGGGCGCCGACGCTCCGCTTGGATAGCAGGCGTTGGTCACCGAGCCTGACACCGATGGCTGGCAGCGTGCGTAGATGTCCCCCGCAACTCGCATGCCCGCAACCGACAGCGTGATCGTTCCGCTCGAGACGATGTCGCCTGTCACCGACAGAGTCCCGATGCCGCCGATGGAGATGGCAGTGCCGCCGGCGCCGCCACACCCGGCCTGGTTCAGCGCGGCGACGGTTGGCGTGTACAGAAGGTTGTTGACCCCGCCGGAGGACGAGCCGTTGAGGGTCGGGCTGGCGCCGTTGGTCAGGATCTTGGCGAACTGCAGCTGGAGCGATCGAGTGGCGATGAACCTGAACTGGCTCCCCTGCGCCCCAAGGGCCGACACGACCTGCGTCAGCGTGGTCCCGTCCCCAAATGAGCACGTGATCGTCAGCGGGCTCGCTCCCGGCGCCGCGTATGCCGGGGCGCAAGAGGGCGACCCATAGAGGCGCAGGTTGGACGCGAAGATGGTGGTGGCCGCCTGCTCTGCCGAGGTGTAGGTGCCGGTCTGCTGAAGGTTGTCGCCGGCGGCCAGCGCGGCGGCGTCGACCGCCGCCTGAAGATCGCGCCGCAGGGCATAGGCGCGGGATCCGTCGATCGCGAGGGCGGCCATGCCGACGACGACCGCCAGCATGATCGCGATCAGGACGATCGCCTGTCCGCTTTGGCGGTTCATCAGTATTCGGTCCGGAAGATTGCGGAGGCGGTGATGATGATGTGGTTGGCGGTCGCCTGGGCGATCACCGGGGTGATCAGGATCAGGTTAAAGCGGATCGTCACCTGCAGCGGGGCATTGCCCGACGCGGGATTGATCGCGCTGCAGCCGCCGCTGGCCGCCGCCGCGTACTCGCCACCCGGCGCGTTCATGGGCGGATTGGTTTCGGCTGAAGAGGGCGGATTGGGCTCGGTCAGGTAGAGCCAGGCGGTGTTGCCGGGCGGGGTGGCGCTCGTGACAGGACCTTGAGGGCACGGCTCCGAGACCGGGATGCCGACCAGCTGCGAGGTCACCGTGTTCAGGACGTCACCGTTCGTCGGCAAGCGGTTGGGCGCCTGCACCGCCGCTCGTGCCCCCTCGCGGGCGGCGTGGCCGAGCGTGTCGTAATAGAAGACAGCGCGCCCGATGTCGATGATCCCAAACAGGAGCAACAGCAGCACTGGCGAAATGAGCGCGAACTCGATCAGGGCCTGGCTCTTCTGGCCGGCGTACTTCGGCAGACGCACGTTCATGGGCCCTGCACCGTGATGTGCTCGTTGGCCGCGAGGTGGAAGGTGCCGAACTGCGCGGTCACCAGCGGGGTGAGTGGTCCATAGGAATAAAGGACGATCACGTTCACGTCCTGCTGGCTCTGTCCACTTGGGGGAGCCGTGAAGTCGACCCCCGGGGTGTTGTCGTAACAGATGTAGAGCCAGGGCTGGTCGACCGCCGCCGGGTACGCCGAGTTGGCGTACGGCGGGTTGTGATAGGAGTTGCCATCGGTGGGATTCGGGCACGTGGTGCCCGGGTTCTTCAGCACGGAGGCGGGCAGCGAGAGCGTGGCCAGCTGGGCGTCCACGACGGCCTTGATCTGCGCGTCGTACAGGTATGGGTGGGACTGGTTGGGAGCGTCGAACCAGGCCCCGTGGCGGGCGCCTTCCCGCGCGGCGCTCGACAGCACCTCCGAGACATACACCGCCCGCCCGATGTCGACGAGCCCGCCGACGATGAGCAAAAGGACCACTGAGGACAAGGCGAACTCAACCATCGACTGCCCGGATTGGCCGCCGGCGGCGGTGCGACGACCGCGGCTTAAGAGGGACGACACCGCGGATATCTTGCCTATGATGGGTCGGCCTTGAGCACTTTTAGAGCCCTGACGTCCAGGCGTCCGTTCACCCTCCTGGGCATCCTCCTGGCCCTGATCGTGATTGCGGCCTTCGTATTGGTGGCCATCAACGCCGGTACCGTCGGCAACGTCCCGACCCAGACTGTGGTGGTCGCCACCAAGGACCTGCAGCCGCGGATGCCGATCGACGCGGCCTCGCTGGAGGTCAAGAGGATCCCGCTCGCAACGGGCTACCCCGCGGTCTATTTCAGCAACGCGGACGAGGTCAAGGGCATGGTCCCCTTGGTAACGATCGTGTCGGGGCAGGCGATCACGTCGAATGACGTGGTCAAGCCGAGCCAGGCGCTTGGCTCCCAGTCCGAGTTCCTGCCCATCCCTTCCGGCTACGTGGCGGTGACCATCCCCACCAGCGAGCAGCAGGGGGTGGCCGACTTCATCCAGCCCGACGACTACATCTCGGTGATCGCGATCGTGTCGAGCGCCGGCAAGGTCGCCACCAAGACGATCTTCACCAACATCCACGTCATCAAGGTCGGCACCAGCGGGTCATCTGCGGGCTCAGGGTCGGTCACCAGCCTGACCATCGTCGTCACCGAATGCCAGGCCGAGGTGATCGCCTGGTTCCTGCAGTTCGCCGCGCTCAAGTACACGCTCGAGTCCTTCCACGACTACTTGAGCTCGACCAACCTGGCGCCGGATCCGAAGTGTCCGAGCGTCAACGCGGCGGAGGGGCAGACCAAAGACAGCATCCAGAAGGCTTACCCCAGCCTGTTCTAGATAGCAATGGACCTTACCAACCTCCTCGCTGTAGCGGTGCCGATGGCGGCCGCGATCGCCATCTTCTTCTGGAGCCTCGACCGGATCCGAAAGGAACGAGTCGACCCAGCGGACGGCCTCCGCACGCCTCGGGCGACCCCCAGGGAGCTCGTCGAAAGGCTGCTCCGGCCGGCCGCCGAGAACCTGAGCTTGAGGCGCAGCGCCGAGGGCAAGCCGACCCTCAGTGAGGACCTCGCCCGCGCCGGGGTCAACATCACGCCGGCCGAGTACCTTTTGATCCGCATCGGCGCGGTGGCGCTGGGCGCCCTGATCGGGCTGTTCCGATTCGGCATCTCGATCGGCCCGATCGTGATCGCAGCCTTGGGTTTCGTGATTCCGCCGCTGGTCGTCAACTACCTGCAGCGGCGGCGGCAGAACATGTTCAACGACCAGCTGACCGGGATGCTGCAGCTGCTTTCCAACTCCCTGAAGACGGGTTATGCGATCGACCGCGCGCTCGAAACTGTGGCCTCCAAGTCACAGCCCCCGGTCTCCACCGAGTTCGAGCGCGTTGCAACCGAGATCACGCTCGGCACCTCGGTCGAGGACGCGCTCAGCGCCCTGCTGCTGCGTATCAACAGCCCGGACCTCGAGTTCATCGTCACCGCGATCCTTCTCCATACACGCGTCGGAGGCAACCTGGCCGAGGTGCTCGACAACATCTCCGACACGCTGCGCGATCGTCTGCAGACCAAGCGGGACATGAGCGTGCTCACGGCTCAGTCGAGAGCTTCGGCCAGCATCATCACGGGCCTGCCGATCCTCCTCGGGCTCGGGCTGTATGTGTTCGTCCCCGGCTACTTCGCGCCGATGACCAGTACGGTCGTCGGGTACATCCTGCTCGGGATCGCCGGCCTGCTGATCCTGATCGGCAACATCCTCATCCGGCGCATGACCGCCCTTCAGTCATGAGGCGCTGATGACTACGCAGTTCATCATCGCGATCGCAGCGGGGGTCATCTGCGGGATCGTGGTCGCGGCTTATTTCGTTGCCATCGACCAGAACAAGCCGGTTCCGGCCACCAACGGCGCGTGGACACCGCAGACCTCGCGATCGTCGTGGCTGAAGGAGTTCGAGGCTCTCGCCCGGCCGCTCGCCTCGCGCATGCCGGCGCACGCCACCGGCCCTCTGCGCCAGAAGCTGAGCCGGGCGGGCGATCCCGGCAACCTCACCCCGGCCGGCTTCCACGCCGTCCGATACGGATTGGCGGCCCTCTTCGCGATCGTCGGCCTTGGTGTCGGGCTTCTCGTGCGCGTGCCCGTGCCGACGCTGGTGCTGGCGCCGATCGCCGGAGCCGTGGCCGCCTTCCTCGGCTACGTGACGCCGGTCCTCTGGCTCGAGCAGCGCATCGCACAGCGGCGCCATCAGATCGAGCGCTCGCTGGCCGAGGCCACGGACCTGCTCACCCTTGTGGTGGAGTCCGGCATGAGCCTCGACGAGGGGCTGCTGAGCATCACGGAGCGATTCCACAATGCGCTCGGCGATGAGATCGGCAAGGTGCTGCGCGAGATCCGCCTGGGGCGGCCTCGCATGAGCGCGCTGGAGCACATGGCGGAGACGACCGGCGTGGCCGACCTTCATCACCTTGTCGAATCGATCGTCCAGTCCGACCAGATGGGCGTCCCCATCGCGCGGTTGCTGCGCGTGCAGGCGATGGAGATGCGCCGCCGCCAGCGCCAGACCGCCCAGGAGAGGGCTGCCCAGGCGTCCTCCCGGATGGTGTTTCCGATGGTGGGATGCATCTTCCCGGTGCTCTGGATCGTGCTGCTCGGTCCGGCCATCATCCAGATCCTGAAGTCCCTTCACTAGGCGACGTGTAGTACGCGAACAGCCTAAGCCGCCCAGCGCATCCCCGGCCCGCGCGCCTTTCTCATAACCACACGCTCTGGCGGCAGGAATCGAAACTCGCGACCGACTTTCACCACTTGCCAGCCGCCTTCATGGACGAGCCGATGATGGAAAAAGCAGAGAAGAACAAGGTTGTCGAGACGAGTCGGTCCACCTCTCGCCCAGGCGACGATGTGGTGCGGCGTCGACCAGTTGACCTGGCGGTCGCAGCCCGGCCAGCGGCAGCCTTGATCCCGCTTTCCCAGCGCCCTTCGCGTCGGCGCCGAGACCACCCGCGTCGCCC